>ERZ773216.48-NODE-48-length-138489-cov-35.073559_pt1 | contig 138489 bp, 162 predicted proteins | sample MGYA00511259_ERZ773216 | MGnify/ENA primary metagenome ERZ773216 (study PRJEB29015, sample SAMEA2737764) | human gut metagenome | biome: human gut; feature: human-associated habitat; material: faeces | place: China | collected 2012 ... | reverse complement strand
ATGAATATTTTCAAACAACGGAGTTTGAATTAGACCATCCGGAGGCGTTTTTAGACTGGTTGTCTGCGGTGACAAACGACAGGAGATATCGGAAAGCAAAAGAATTAATAGAAGAAACTGAAGGAAAAGGAGGAAAAATCAATATGTGTGTATTGTTAGATATGTATGAGGAACGAGGAGTAGAGAAAGGAATTTCACAAGGAATCTCACAAGGAATCTCACAAGGAATTGAGGAAATCAACACATTATATCATTGTTTGTTAGCAGATAATCGAATGGAAGATATACAAAAAGCAATCATGGATACAGAATACCAGAAAGAATTGTTACAGGAGTATGGGATTGGAGAGTAGGAAGAAAGAAAACTCCACAGAAAATATGTGGAGTATCCTATGTTGATTTTATAATTAGTTCTCTTTACAGACTTCTTTTGCCATATTAAAGGCAGCCCAGGCTTTTGGCCAGCCGGCATAAAAAGCGGCGTGTGTGATAATTTCAGCAATTTCTTCTTGTGTTACGCCATGTTTTTTTGCAATTGCGAGGTGAAATTTCAAAGAACTATCAAGGATACCGCTTGCCATTAGGGTGGTTACGGTTACGATGTTTCGGTCTCTGGAAGAAAGTTTGTCCTCTCTGGACCATACCTATCCAAACAATACATCATCGTTTAATTCAGCAAATTGTTCAAAAAAAGTGAAGACGGCCATCGGCATGGTGCCCCAGTAATTTGGGTGGCCAAGGTAGATTACATCATATGAGTCGATACTTTTCAGGTATTCTGCAAGAGTAGGTATTGATTTTAGTATAACATTGCGAGTCTTGACAGAGAATTTCCAATATGTTATTGTTGCATCAACTAAAAGTTTACGCGAAGAGAAATCGTTATTGCATTAGGGGAAAGCAGTATGTATGAACCAATGTTGGATACATTTCTTGCCGTTGCGGATTGTGGAAGCTTTACGAAAGCAGCGGAACAATTATTTATTTCACCGACAGCAATTATGAAGCAGATGAATTCGTTAGAAAATTCCGAATTATAAGTTGCATTTGATTCCTTTTGAGGATGACCACAATGGTATTTTGTTGGAGATTGAACAGCTTGGCGAAAAATTTGATTTTTTAATTGGCGTATGTGATTCGCGGACATGGCTTTCTATGTGCGATTTTCTTCCGATTGGACGTTATAAGAAAAATATATTCAAAAAAATTAGAAGTGGAAAGGAACTGACGATGAAAGCAAATTATCATACACACACAACACGGTGTCAGCATGCGTTCGGAGAGGACAGAGAGTATGTAGAAGAAGCAATTCGGGCAGGACTTCGGATATTGGGATTTTCCGACCATTGTCCGTGGATTTATAAAAGTGATTATGTGTCGAATATCCGAATGACGCCACAGGAAACGGATGGTTATTTTTCATCACTTGAAAAGCTTCGCAGGGAATATGAAAAGGATATTGATATTTTTATCGGATTTGAATCCGAATATCTGCCGGAACTGATGGAGGAGCAGGATGCTTTTTTGAAGGATTACCCGGTGGATTACATGATACTTGGACAACATTTTCTTGATTCTGAGAGTGATTTTAATTACAGTGGACGTATGGCAGATGATGAAGACAGATTGATTCGTTATGTGGATTTGTGTATTGAGGGAGCAAGGTCCGGACGCTACTTATATTTGGCACATCCGGATTTGATATACTATACCGGTTCTGATAAAATTTATCAAAGAGAAATGAAACGGTTGTGCGAAGCAATGAAACAGATGAATATTCCGTTGGAATATAATTTGCTTGGTTTGGCAATTCACCGCAACTATCCGGAGGAGCGATTCTGGCAGATTGTACGAAATACAGGTAATTCAGTGATTTTTGGAGTAGACGCTCACAGACCGGAACAGTTTGCCGATAGACAGACATTAGAACTGGCGAAAAAACAGTGTGAGGGAATGAATGTTGTGGAACAATTGACGCTTGACAGATGTAAGACAGAATGATAAGATAACAGCGTTATGTTGCGTATCAACAGGAAAGGAAAGAAAATGGCAGAAGAGCAAAAAGACAGTGAAACAAAAGAGAGGCTGCTAGCATGTGCGAAAAAGGAATTTGTGGAAAAAGGGTATGCAAAAGCTTCACTTCGTGCAATTTGTAGAGAAGCTGGCGTTACGACAGGTGCATTGTATTTCTTTTTTCAGGATAAAGATGATTTATTCTGCTCCCTTGTTTCGCATGTGCTTATTCGTGTTCGGGAACTTATTGCGGCTCATCGTGAGACGGAAGCGGATGAAGCGGCAAAATCGGTTATCTCCAGCGGACATGATGATTCGAGTGAGGTCGAGTTGACAAAGATTTTGGTACATGAACTCTACCGGAATCGAGAGGAAGTTCTGCTTTTGATTAATGGAGCCGGCGGCTCTTCGATGGAAAATGCAGTGGATTTGATTATTGATGAAATGGATGAGCATAATTTAATGCTGACAAAGGCGATGTGTGACGAATTGCAGATTCCGATGATTCATCAAGTGCTTGTGCATTGGATGTCGCATAATCAAGTTGACATGTTCCTTTATATGATTCAACATATTGAGGAGGAAGAACAGGCACTCGCATTTGCCGGACAGGCGATGAATTATCTGCTTGGTGGATGGTATGGAATGTTTGGTGTGCGTGGGTAATATTTTAAGACCTTTTACAGGTCTTTTTAAATAACATCAACATAACAATGTTATGTTAGAAGGGAAAAAATTATGTATTTGGAAATCAAAGATGTCAAGAAAAGTTATGGAGAAGATGGTAGTTTTGTACAGGTGTTAAACGGGATTACTACAGAGGTAGGACAAGGAGAAATGTGTGTTATTCAGGGAACTTCAGGCTCTGGTAAGTCAACCCTTTTAAACTGTATTGGAGGACTGGATACGATGGATTCCGGTTCTGTAAAAGTGGCGGGGACAGAAATTTTTGGAATGAAAAGGGAAGATTTGTTAGAATACCGCCGTGCAAATTTAGGATTTATTTTTCAGTTTTACAACCTTGTACCAAATCTTACGGTAAGAGAAAATATTCAGGTGTGTGAATTTTTGACAGATAATCCGCTTTCGGTCGATGAATTATTAGATACTCTGGGATTGACAGAACACCAGAATAAGTTTCCATTCCAACTTTCCGGTGGACAGCAGCAGCGCTGCGCAATTGCAAGGGCATTAGTGAAAAATCCAAAGTTGTTATTGTGTGATGAACCGACCGGAGCGCTGGACTCAAAGACGTCACGGGAAATTTTGATTTTGCTCGAGAAAATCAATGCGCGTTACGGAACAACAATGCTGATTGTAACGCATAACAACAGTATTAAACAAATGGTTCATCGTGTGATTTTTTTGAAGGATGGACAGATTAAAAAATCGTATACGAATGAAACAAGAGTACCGGCAGACAAGTTGGAGGATTTATAAGATGCAGAAAATTTTAAGAAAAAGAGTTTTACGGGATTTGAAAGAAAATTTCTTTCGCTATCTGGCACTGGGACTTTTAATTATTCTTTGCATGTATATGATTGGCTCTTTAGTTGGTGCAGGAGAAACAATTGTGCAGGGAGTGGATGAACAGGCTGAGAAAAATCACATGGAAGATGGTCAGTTTACCTGTTTTGTGCCGCTATCAAAAGATAATAAAAAAGTGCTTGCAGAACACGATGTGGAACTGGAAAAGATGTTTTACCTGGATTTTGCCAAGCAGAAAGAGACGATTCGTGTATTCCAAAACCGTCAAAAAACCAATTTAGTTGCACTGCGCGAGGGCCGTTTGGCAGAAAAAGAGAACGAAATTGTGTTAGAGAGACGTTATGCGGAGGAACATCAATATACGGTAGGTAGTCAGATTACGCTTGGAAAAATCAAACTTCGGGTGACCGGTATTGCAACGACGCCGGACTATGATGCTCCGCTTCGCAAAATGTCGGATACGATTGTAGACAGTAAAAATTTTGGTACGGCGTTTGTCGGTAAACGAGCGTACATTAAATTGAAACAGTCTCATCTGGCAACACAGTCAGAGGAATACTTGTATGCTTACCGTCTCAAAGGAACGACAACTTCTGACGACGTCAAAGATATTTTGAATGATTTTAAAGTGGATGCGGACGAAATATCGGATTCATTCTTTCAGGATTATTGGGATAGAACCGGTGGTAAAGTGACCAATATCGATGATGGAATTGATGATTTGTCAAAAGGCGCAAAAAAACTGGCAGATGGACTTCGGAAACTTAACCGTTATAAAAACAAACTGAACCTTGTGCCGGAAAAATTGTTTGAAAGCGCATTAGAGCAGACCGAAGATGCATTAAAGGAAAATGGCACATCAGTATCGTTGTCTGAGAAAAATTATGCCGATGAGTTGGAGCGTATGATTGCATCACAGTCGGGTATTACTGTTATGGCGTGGAAGAGTGCCAAAGAAAATCTGGATGCCCTTAAACAGTATAAGGATGGACTGTTGTCGTATACCGATGGCGTGGAAAAAGCAGGTGAAGGTGCTTCTAAATTGCAGGATGGTATGGATGAACTGAAAAATGGCGCAGATGAATTTATCGATGAGATGGATGTGAATCTTGCCAATTTGCAGTCTTTTGTGACGGCGGAAGATAATCCGAGAATTGGTGCCTCGGCAGATGATCAGAAAATTAATATTTCGGCAGGGCTTGTGTTTGGTGTCATTTTGATTATTTTATTTGCCTATGTGATTTCTGTCTTTACTGTACATAGCATTGAAAAAGAGAGTTCTATCATTGGAACTTTGTATGCACTTGGGGTAGCCAGACGCGAACTGATGCGTCATTATCTGATGCTGCCGGTCGTGGTAACGACCCTTGCCGGAATCCTTGGCTTTTTGGCAGCAGTCAGTCCGGTCGGAATCCCTGTACAGATGCAGGATTGCCTTGCGTACTTTTCTATGCCGGAAATCACAGTTCAAGTACCGATATATTTGATTCTTTACGGCGTATTTATGCCGCCGGTTATGGCATGTGTTGTCAATTATATTGTAATTCGGAAGAAACTTTCAAGGACAGCTCTTTCGCTGATACGAAATGAGACGAAAAAGAAAAAGCAGAAAGCGGTTCAATTAGGGAAAATGAGCTTTTTGAAAATGTTCCGTATCCGCCAGATGTTGAGAGAATCCCGTGCGGGTATTACAGTGGCGGTCGGTATGTTTATTGCTTTGCTCTGCATGATGATTAGTTTAGACTGCTATGAGCTGTGTGTTCATGTGCGTGATAATAACATTGCAGACACGAATTACAATTATATGTATACGCTGAAATATCCGGAAAAAGAGGTGCCGGATGGCGGCAGTCCGGCGTTTGCTAAGACGATGAAAAAACAGATTTACGGTTATAACTGGGATGTTACGGTTCTTGGAATCGAAAAGGGAAATTCGTACTTTGATGCTAATGTTGAGAAGGGAAAAGGGAAAGTAGTTGCTTCGTCTGCCCTTGCCCAGAAATATGAGTTGTCTATTGGTGACGAATTTACGTTAAAAGATGAGGAAACGGATACCTTATATGCGTTCGAGGTGACCGATATCTGCCAGTATGCTCCGGCGTTTTATGTCTTTATGGACATTGATAGTGCCAGAGATTTGTTTGGTGAGCAGGATGATTATTATAATACCATTTTTTCGAATAAAGATTTAAAGATTCCTTCCGGACGTTTATACGCAACAACGACGAAGGAAGATATTGAGAAATCAGCGGATGTATTTATGCAGATGATGGTCAGTATGGTCATTACCATAACGATTGTTTCCACGTTAATCTTTATCCTTGTGATGTATTTAATGATGAAAGTGATGATTGACCGCTCTGCATATTCCATTTCATTAATGAAGGTATTTGGATTCCGGACAAGAGAAATTCGGAAACTTTATCTGGATGGAAACTTTTATATTGTACTTGTTTCCGCAATTGTCAATATACCGTTATCAAAGGCAATTATGGATTGGATGTACCCAAGATATCTGGTAAGCAACATTGCATGTGGACTGGATTTATCGTTTGAGCCATGGCTGTATGTGGCAGTTTTTGCTTTGATAATGATTTGTTATTTTGTTATCAATCGTGTACTGGTTGGCAGATTAAAGAAGATGACACCGGCAGAGGTACTTAAAAATCGAGAGTAAAAAAATGTGGTGGGAATTGAAAGGATGTGTTAGAATAGAGAAAATTGCAATGGAAATAAGTGAGTGATAGGTATGAGCCGGTACAAAAAAGAGATTGTTAAGCATTTGTCTGCTCTGATGCAGGAAGGGCCAATTGAAGAAAATAAAAATTATATCCAGCACGGCGATGTGACGGTTTTTGATCACTGCATCGCTGTTGCGGAATACAGTTGTAGAATAGCGGAGTTTCTGCATCTTTCCGTGAATCGAAAGGTGCTGATACGGGGAGCGCTGCTTCATGATTACTTTTTGTATGACTGGCATAATCCGGACAACGGTCATCGGCTGCATGGGTTTTCTCATCCTTATACATCACTAAAAAATGCGAAAAGGGATTATTCGATTACAAAACGGGAAGCTGATATTATCGTAAAGCATATGTTTCCATTAACGATTGTACCACCACAGACAAAGGAGGCATGGATTGTCTGCTTAGCAGATAAAATATGTGCCGGCGAGGAAACAATAAAAGGGATACGAAAAAGAAAACGGAGAAAAAGCAGATGATAATATGGAGCTGTACAATTGTTTTAAGTTTTTTTGTGTATAGTTTTTTGGGATGGCTGTGGGAGTCGACAGTTTGTTCTTTGTATAATGAGAAACAGTTGATTAACCGGGGATTTTTGGTGGGGCCGTTATGCCCGATTTACGGTGCAGGGGCATTGTGCTGTTATTTTGCACTGTATCACGTGCAGAATCCGGCAGCTGTATTCGTTTTGTCCGCTCTTTTGTGCTGTGCATTGGAATATCTTGTCTCGTATATGATGGAAAAGATGTTTCACACAAGGTGGTGGGATTATAGTGATTTCCCATTTCATTTAAATGGGCGGATTTGTCTGTACGGTGCGCTGGCATTTGGAATTGGGTGCTTTTCCATGAGGTTTTTTGTGCAGCCGGCACTGTTTCGTTTATTTTCCTATATGGAACCCCGGGGCTTATTCGTGGTGAGCGTAGTTTTTTTTGTGTTGTTTATTACTGATTTGCTTTTAACGATAGCAAACTGGAAGCAGTTAAACAAGCACTTGGCAACCATTCATGCCTACCTGAATGGTTCCGCAAATCAAATTATGGAAAATTTCTCAGAGAAAATCCCGGAGTCGCTCATTAGCGATGAAAACGGTATACGGGTAAAAATCCGCAGGGTATCAGTCCTTTTGCAGAAAAGAGAACTGCGTTTTTTTGGGGCATTTCCGAAGTTAAAGATTTATGCGTATGATAAGACGATTAAAAAACTTCAGTTGAAAGAGAGATGGAGTGAGTTTCGGGAGCGGAAATTAAAGCGGTAAAGGAGGACGATTTGTGAAAAAAGAGCAATTGGTACGTCATGAATTTGAGCCGGTATATGATAAAAATTCTGAAATTTTAATTCTGGGAAGTTTTCCTTCCGTGAAGTCGAGAGAACAGGGCTTTTATTATGGGCATCCACAGAACCGTTTTTGGAAGGTGTTAGCTGCCATTGTACAGGAGAAGATACCGGATTCCATTGAAGAGAAAAAGGAAATGTTGTTAAGAAATCACATCGCAGTATATGACGTGATTTGGCAGTGTAAGATTACCGGTTCGAGTGACAGCAGCATTAAAGATGTGGTGCCGGCAGATATTACGACTATAGTAGAACTCTCGAAAATAAGGAAAATCTATGCAAATGGAAAACTGGCGGAAAAACTTTTTTCGAAGTATCAGGAAAAGAAGGTTGGAATAAAAGCAATTGGACTTCCCTCGACGAGTCCGGCAAACGCAGCCTATTCTTTGGAGCGGCTTGTTGAAATCTGGTCAGAACAGATAAAACAGATATAAAGGACTACGAATCATAAGCGATGGATCGTAGTCCTTTTTCGATAGGCAATTGCTAATAATTACGGAGCTGCCGGTACCGGTGTCTCGGTAGGTACAGCAGTTGCATCCGTGTAATTATCCGGATTTGCTGGTGTGTTATCGGATGGTGTACCGCCAATGTCCGGTGTTTCCTGTTTTGCCGGAAGTGTTTTGGCATGTTTTACGGCGCTGTCAAATGAGGCTTTATAGGAATCATATTCACTGTATCCTTTCAGCCGTTTGATAGCAGCGTTTCCATCTTTAATCAAGGCTTTTGTTGTTGCATTATAGTATGTTCTCTTTTTCAAGGTATCAATATACCATTTTGCCTTTTTTAAACGGTTTGCCTTTAACGTATTGTTTGCCTCAGTTGCTGCGTTTTCTGCATCAATCTTTTGCTGTTTCTGTATTTTATCTGCCTCATCGGCTTTTGCTTCTTTAATAGCCTTTTCCCATTTGTTTTTAACAATATCTTTTAGTGAGTTATATTTGGTAGCAACTCGCTCTTTATAAGGACCTTGTGCATATTCGTCCGGGATTTTTGCAATAATTGCATTTACCTTGTCATATTCATCTTCAAATGCAGAAGCAGTTCTGACATCCTTAATTTTATATTTTTCAAATGCGGAAACAGCTTTTTCTGCTTCTTTTTTTGAAGCAGATATTTTGTATTCTTTCTCCCAGTTTGATTTTCTGTCATTGTTTTGCTGCGAATAATAGTCATAGCCGCCAGGACGCTGGCTGTAATAGCGTTTTAACGGATTATAACTGATTTCCTTTGTCGAGGAAGATAAGTTTCCACCGGATATTCTTCGCAGTTCAATGGTTTCCGGTAGATCAAAATTTGCCTGTTTTTTGTTTTTATGAAGTCCGTTCATAAAACTTGACCAGATACGGAGAGGATAGGTGCTTCCGTACATACCGGGCATTTTTCGAGGCGTATCGTAACCGATCCAGACTGCCGTTGTGTAATAACTTGAGAAGCCGCAGAACCAAGCATCCTTGTTGCTGCTAGTTGTACCGGTTTTGCCGGCGTAGATTTGATTGCTGTTATATCCTGCATGACCGGTTCCGTAAGCTTCATTAAATGTACCCTGCATCATATCCTTCATAATGAAAGATGTGTCTGCGGAGTAAACTTCCGTTTCACTGTCCTCAATTTCCGGTGCTTCGTAAACGGTTCCGTTTGTTTCGTGTTCAATCTTGACAAGACAGGTACGGGAACTCATTTTACCATTATTTTCCAGTGTAGCATAACCTCGGCACATATCGTTAATCGTAACACCATAAGTGAATCCGCCTAAAGAAACTGCCGGAGCCAGATTATCGGCATAGGAGAGGGAAGAAAACTGCAGTTTATCTAAATAGTTCATTGCAGTTTCCGTACCGACTTCTTTGAAAATCTGGAAAGCAACGGTATTTAAACTTCGCGCTAGTCCTTCGCGGACGGTGACATTTCCGTGATAGCCGCCGCCACTGTTACTTGGACTGTAGCTTTTTTTGTTGGTGTTATCCCAATAGACCTTGTGATCATTGATAACGGTTGAGCCATTAATAACGCCATTGTCAATAGCCGGTGCGTAATCCAAAAGTGGTTTGATGGTAGAACCGGGCTGCCGCTTTGAAAGAAAGGCACGGTTATACTGGTCGTTCTGCGTTCTGCCACCCACCACGGCAACTACATATTGAGTTTCATTGTCAATACACATGGCGGCACTCTGTAACGCATATTTTTTCGTTTTTTTACTTTTCTCCGTAAAAGTCGATAAGGTTTTTGATACGGATTTTTGCAGGCGCTTTTGAATCTTTGGATTCAGCGAAGTGTATATTTTATAACCACCTGCACGAATCTCTGCTGAACGTTTGCTGTATTCCGTGGAGTATTTTTTGTTATAAGTATCCTGCTCTTTTTTGGAAGAAAAGTTGTACTGGAATTTAAAACCATGTTCCTTCATTAATTGGATGGCTGCCCGGTCAATGGCATAACTCATCATATAATTTTCTGAGGAGGAACTGGTATCCAGACCGACAATGGTTATTTCTTCATTTTTTGCCTTATTAAACTGTTTTTTCGTGATATAACCCTGTTCTAACATGTTATTAAGAACTTGAAGCTGTTTTTCTTTCGCAAGTTTCATGCTCGCAATTGGATTATAATTATTTGGGCTGTTGGAAATACCACAGAGCATGGCAGCCTGACCAAGTGTTACATCTTTGGCAGAGCAGCCAAAGTAAAATTTGCTTGCGGTTTCTACGCCATAACACCGGTTGCCATAGAAGTTACTATTGCAGTAGAACTCCATAATATCAGCTTTGTTGTATTTTTGTTCCAGTGCCGGTGCAAGTAAAACTTCGGTTAATTTTCTGCCGAAAGACTGCTTTTGCGACAGTAGATTATTTTTGATGACCTGCTGGGTAATGGTACTTCCACCTTGAGTGATTTCTCCTTTATTTGTAATGAGGGAAATGCCCGCACGTGTAATCGACTGTAAATCAATGCCGCGGTGTTCCATAAATTTTTTGTCTTCGGTTGCTATGTATCCGTATTGGATATATTCCGAAATTTTATTGATTTTTACATATTTATAAGAACCACTGTCGATTTCGCCAATTTTCTTCCCATCTTTGTCGTAGATGACGGTGTTGGAAAACATATGAAAACTGTTTTCGTTCAGGTTTGACAGTTTGTCGTATGCCTGCTCACAGGAATCCTGATACATTGGAAGCATTTTGGCATACAAAATTCCACCGGCAATTCCACCAATAATTAAAACCAGTAAAATTACATTCAGAATTACTTTTGAAAATGTCAGGCAGAAATTCAAAATATGGTAGAGCAGGACAAAAGGGAAGGAAATAATTTTGCAGGTGATGTCAAACCAACGTTTGTCAACACGCATTTGTTTGATGCTATTTTTCCATTCGTTCCATTTGGCTTTCATGTGTTGCCTCCTTATTCTTTTTATGCAGCTTAATGATATTATGGATCCAGACCCCCAATAATAGGAGAAGAATCCAGTTTACCACATTTTTATAAAATGGCTGCTGTATCAAACAGTAATTTGGTGATGTTTTATTTACATAAATTGTAATCTGTTGTCCGGCCTCATTGGATATGCCAAAGAGATGTGGCAGGATAAAAAATTTATCTTCCTTATACTCTGTTCCTTCATATTGATAAGAAAGTTCTGCCATCGGAATCAGGAGAAGAAAACCGTCCGTCTTTTTTGCAACAATGGTGGCGGTAGTTTTTTCATAGCTTCCGTAGTTAAGTATACGGCTGCACATATCGATGTTCATAAAGAGCAGAACCATCAAAAGAAAGAATAGTATTACCAAACGGGGCAGTAACGGCGGTGTCTTGCGAACCGGCTGTTTCCGTTCTTTTTTTTGCATAAAAGTCCTCCATTTTTCGTAAAGTATTCTTTATTATACAATTAAAAAGGCAATTTGTAAAACCTTATATGCCAATTTGTCCTTCTTTTGATGCTATTTTTCACAGAAGAGGGGTGAAAAATAGAATAGACAATTACAGAGGGATTGGATATAATAAGGACAAATGCAGGAGAGGAAAGATGGTTATGAGCAGACGAAGAATGCATCAAAAGGATGCGATTATTTTGGCAGGATTATTAGGCGGTGTGTTATTGCTGTTGTTTTCTCCACTTTGGGGACCGATGATCTGGCGTGCACCGGCATCGTTTTCAGAACCGGTGGCTGTATCCGGTCAGGCAACAAAAAAAGAAGAAAAAAAAGAAACGAAAGAAGAGCAAAAACAGCTTCCTATCGTAAATGAGGAAGGGATGACGCTTGCAGAGCGTATCAACACGCCGAAAGGATATACAAGAGAAGAGGCAGAAAAGGGAAGCCTTGCGGAGTTTTTACGAAATTATTCCTTAAAAAAATCTACAGGTGTAGTAAAAACATGGGATGGAAAAAAGGCAAAGGACATCACCAACACGCCGGCGGTTTTCAAACTTCCGTTAGCAAAGGAGAATCTTCAGTGGGCCGGCGGTTCCGTGATTCGATTATATACCGAGTATTTGTGGGAAAATCAAATGTATGACAAAATCTCTTTTCAGTTTTCCGATGGCTTTGCAGCACAGTATCAAAAGTGGAGAGAAGGATTCCGCATCCGCAAAGATGCGACCGGCGCAATTTGGGTCAATGGTGGTGAACTGGATAAAACGAGGAAAAATTTGGAAGCGTATCTGCACTGTGTTTTGACTTATACATCGGTTTCAACATTGGAAAAAGAGACGAAAAAGATTAAAAAAGATAAATTGCAGACCGGTGATTTGTTTTTGGATGTGGCGACCGGTGATGCGGCAGTGGTTGTTGATGTGTGTGTCAATGAAAATGGCGAGAAGGCATTTTTACTAGGAAAGGGAGGAAAGCCCGCAAAACAGTTCCATCTGCTCACAAATCCGGCACACGAGGAGGATCCATGGTATTATTACGAATCGGAATTACAGTACCCGTTTGTAACATCAGAGGGAGAATTTAAGAAAGGTTCTCTTCGTCATCCGACCTATTTGGATTGATTGTAGAAAATATGCACAAAAAAGCATGTAATATTGTTATTTTTTTGACAAAGTGACAAAAACCTCAAAAAATCGATAAAAAAGGTTGAAGAATTTGTCGATTGCCTATATAATGGGAAATGTTGAAAAGTTTAGTTAAAAAGAAAATTTCGAAAGGAGTTCATTATGAGCGAAAATACTTGTCTTGAGAAGCAGCCTCTGTGTGATGAGATGCTGCAGAAGATGGACACATATTGGCGTGCAGCAAACTATTTATCCGCTGGTCAGTTGTATCTGTTGGATAACCCGCTGCTTCGCAAACCACTTACTATGGATCATGTTAAAAAGAAAATTGTAGGTCACTGGGGAACAGTACCGGGACAGAACTTTGTCTGGACTCACTGTAACCGTGTTATCAAACGGTATGATTTGGATATGATTTACATTTCCGGTCCTGGACACGGCGGAAACTTCCAGATTGCAAATACCTACATTGATGGAACATACAGTGAAATCTATCCTAATATTTCTCAGGATGTTGAGGGTATGCAGAAGATGTTCAAACAGTTCTCATTCCCATGTGGAGTACCAAGTCACTGTGCACCGGAGACTCCAGGTTCAATTAATGAAGGTGGAGAACTTGGTTATTCAGTCGCTCATGCGTTTGGTGCCGTATTTGATAACCCGGATTTGATTGCAGTTCCAGTAGTTGGTGACGGTGAATCTGAGACAGGCCCACTGGCAACTTCCTGGCAGTCCAATAAATTCTTAAATCCGATCACAGATGGTGCGGTTCTTCCAATCCTTCATATGAATGGATACAAGATTAGCAACCCTACTGTATTTGCACGTATGTCTCATGAAGAAGTAGAGAATTTCTTCAAGGGATGCGGATGGGATCCGATCTTTGTAGAAGCAAAAGATGAAATGAACGATGGTATCGATCCGGAAGATCATATTGCTATGCACAAGGCTATGTGCGAGGCAATGGACAGCTGTATCGAGAAAATTAAAGCAATTCAGAAACATGCTCGTGAAAACAACGATGCAAAGAGAGTTGCTTGGCCAATGATCGTACTTCGTACTCCAAAGGGATGGACAGGCCCAAGAGTAGTAGACGGACAGAAAATCGAAGGTTCTTTCCGTGCACATCAGGTTCCTATGTCAATGGAAAAACCAGAGCATTTGGATCAGTTGAGAGAGTGGCTGCTTAGCTACAAACCAGAAGAACTCTTCAATGAAGACGGAAGCGTTAAACAGGAGATCGTTGATATGGCTCCTAAGGGAAATGCTCGTATGGGTGCTAACCCACATGCAAACGGTGGTCTTCTTTTGAAAGATCTTCGTCTCCCGGATTTCCGTGAGTATGGTGTAAAAGATGTTGTTCCTGGTGAGACTCAGGCACAGGATATGATCGAGCTTGGTGCTTATGTGCGTGACATCTTCACATTGAATAAAGAAAATAAAAACTTCCGTATTTTCGGACCGGACGAATCTATGTCTAACCGTCTGTATCATGCATTCGAAGTTGAGAATCGTCCTTGGAATGCAAATATGTACAGTGATGATGACAACCTTGCACTGGACGGACGTATCATGGATGGTATGCTTTCTGAGCATATGTGTGAAGCATGGCTGGAAGCTTATCTTCTTACCGGACGTCATGGTTTCTTTGCTTCTTACGAAGCATTTATCCGTGTTGTAGATTCGATGGCAGCACAGCATGCAAAATGGTTGAAAGTAACAAACCAGCTTTCCTGGAGACAGCCAATTGCATCCTTGAACTTCATTTTGACATCGAATGTATGGCAGCAGGATCATAATGGATTTACACATCAGGATCCAGGTTTCTTAGATCATTTGGCTAACAAGAAGGCAGACGTTGTACGTATGTACCTTCCACCAGATGCAAACTGCTTGCTTTCCTGCTTTGATCATTGTGTAAAGAGCAAGAACTATGTTAATGCAATTGTTGCATCCAAACATCCAAGCAAACAGTGGCTGACAATGGAGCAGGCTGTTAAACACTGTACACAGGGTATCAGTGTTTGGGAATGGGCTAGTAACGACCAGAATGCTGAGCCGGATCTTGTTATGGCATGTTGTGGTGATACACCAACACTTGAGACTCTTGCTGCTACAACAATTCTTCGTGATGCAATGCCTGAATTGAAGATTCGTGTAATTAACGTAGTAGACTTGTTTAAACTTGAGTCTGACAGTAAACATCCACATGGTCTTTCTGACCGTGAGTATGATGCTCTGTTTACAAAGGATACACCGGTTATCTTTGCATTCCACGGATATCCAACACTCATTCATGAGTTGACTTATGAGCGTCATAATAAAAATGTTTCTGTACATGGTTATCAGGAAGAGGGTACAATTACTACTCCATTTGATATGCGTGTTCAGAACGAGATTGACCGCTTCAATCTTGTTAAAGATGCAATTATGCACCTTCCACAGCTTGGAAACAAAGGTTCTTACCTTATCCAGCAGATGAACGACAAATTGGTTGAGCATAAACAGTATATTGCGGAATATGGTCAGGATCTTCCTGAAATTCGCGATTGGAAATGGCACAAATAATTTCACTGTAAGGTGAATGAGAGGGGGCTGTCAGTGGGCAGCCCTCTTTGTTTTGGAAAAATAAAGGGGAATGAAAATGAAGGTAGTTGCAACCATTTATACAGATTTTTCTGAAAAATTTGGAATCCCAAGGCAAGGAGCGTTGGCTCATGAGTCCGAAGGAATTATCGTATTTGAACCGGAATACCGCATGGAAGAGGCACTGCGTGGTATTGAGAAATATTCTCATTTGTGGCTTTTGTGGCAGTTTTCAGAAAATGTATCGAAAAAATGGTCGCCTACTGTCAGACCTCCGAGACTGGGAGGAAATAAGCGAGTAGGCGTGTTTGCCACCCGCTCACCATTTCGCCCGAATCCGATTGGACTAACTGCCGTTCGACTCATTGGTGTGGAGCAGACAAAAAATAAGGGAGCGGTGCTTCAGGTTGCCGGCGTAGACTTAATGAATGGAACGCCGATTTATGATATTAAGCCTTATTTACCGTATGCGGACAGTATCCCGGAGGCATCTTTAGGCTTTGCCGGTGAGCATTTAATGGATGTGCTTGAGGTAGTATGTTCTGATGAATTATGGGGGAAAATACCAGAGGATAAAAGAGGAGCATTAGAAGAGGTATTGAGCCAGGATCCAAGACCGGCTTATCATGAAGATGAGACGAGAAAATATGGTATGGAGTTTTCCGGGTTTGATATTATTTTCCATGTAAAGGAAAAGGTTTTATATGTGGACGAGATTAAGAAAGGAAACTTGACAACAAAATCAAAGTTGTTATAATAAGTATATCCTATCAAAATTATATGAAAAGGAGTGCGAATTATGGACTCATTAATATATTTAGACAATGCTGCAACGACAGCAGTTAAGCCGGAAGTTTTTGAACAGATGATGCCTTACTTTATGGACACATATAGTAATCCGGCGAGTGTTTACAGTTTTGCCGGAAAAGCAAAGAAAGCGGTTGACGATGCGAGAGAGCAGATTGCAAATGCTTTGAATGCGAAAACACCGGCAGAAGTTTATTTTACCGGAGGCGGAAGCGAGGCTGACAACTGGGCAATTAAGATGACAGCAGAAGCTTATCAGAATAAAGGAAAACACATTATTACAACGAAAATTGAGCATCACGCCGTACTTCATACGACTGCATGGTTAGAGCGCAAAGGCTTTGAAGTGACTTATCTCGATGTGGATGAAGATGGTTTGATTTCGTTGGACGAACTGGAGAAAGCTATTCGTCCGGATACGATTTTGATTTCTGTGATGTTTGCCAATAATGAAATTGGAACGATGGAGCCTATTAAAGAGATTGGTGCCATTGCAAAAAAACATGATATTTTGTTCCACACGGATGCGGTTCAGGCATTTGGTCATGTGCCGATTGACGTGCAGGAAATGAACATTGATATGCTCAGTGCAAGCGGTCATAAATTCCATGGTCCGAAAGGAATTGGATTTATGTATCTGCGCAACGGCGTAAAGATTGGACCATTGATTCATGGTGGTGCGCAGGAGCGATCCCGTCGTGCCGGCACACATAATGTACCGGGAATCGTTGGTATGGGTGCAGCGACTGCACTGGCTGTACAGAATATGGAAGAAAATGCGAAAAAGCAGATTGAAGTCCGCGACTATTTGATTTCCCGTATTGAGAAGGAAATTCCTTATGTAAAAGTGAATGGTCACAGAGAGAAGAGACTTCCAAATAATGTAAATGTATGCTTCCGATTTATTGAGGGAGAGTCCCTTCTGATTATGCTTGACCAAAAAGGAATTTGTGCATCGAGCGGCTCGGCATGTACATCCGGTTCTTTGGATCCTTCACATGTATTGCTGGCAATTGGACTTCCTCATGAGATTGCACATGGTTCGCTTCGTTTGACGTTGTCCGAAGAAACAACCAAAGAAGATGCTGATTATGTTGTGGACAATCTGAAAATGATTGTTGAGAGACTTCGCAGCATGTCACCTCTTTATGATGATTTTGTAAAGAAAGAAAGCGAGGGAAAATAAATGTACAGTGAAAAAGTAATGGATCATTTTTCAAATCCGAGAAATGTTGGCGAGATTGAAAATGCCAGTGGTGTAGGAACAGTCGGAAATGCTAAGTGCGGCGATATCATGAGAATGTACTTAGACATTGATGAAGATACAAAAATTATTAAAGAATGTAAATTTAAGACATTTGGATGCGGTGCAGCAGTTGCGACCAGCAGTATGGCAACGGAACTGGTAAAAGGAAAAACGATTTACGAGGCACTGGAAGTGACAAACAAAGCAGTAATGGAAGCTTTGGATGGACTTCCGCCGGTAAAAGTTCACTGCTCGCTTTTGGCAGAGGAAGCCATTCATGCTGCTTTGTGGGATTACGCTGAGAAGCATGGAATTAAGATTGAAGGATTGGATAAACCAAAGGCAGACATTAATGATGAAGAATAAGAAAACCGTAGTGGTAGGCATGTCCGGAGGGGTTGATTCCTCTGCGGCTGCCTACCTTTTAAAACAACAGGGATACGATGTGATTGGCGTAACGATGCAAATCTGGCAGCAGGAAGATACCTGCACCATCGAGCACGAAGGCGGATGCTGCGGTCTGAGTGCTGTCGAGGATGCCAGACGTGTGGCAAATCAGATTGGAATCCCTTATTATGTGATGAATTTCCGTGAAGAATTTCAGGAAAATGTCATTGATTATTTTGTGAAGGAATATAGAGCGGGAAGAACACCGAATCCGTGTATAGCGTGCAACCGGTATGTGAAATGGGAATCTCTGCTGCAAAAAAGTCTGGCGATTGGTGCTGATTATATTGCGACCGGTCACTATGCTAAGATTGTGCAGTTAGAAAATGGAAGATATACGCTGATTCGCTCGGATGCAAAAGGAAAAGACCAGACTTATGCCTTATATAATCTGACACAGAATCAGTTATCGCATACACTTTTTCCGATTGGCTCATACGAAAAACCGCAGATTCGTGCAATTGCGGAAAAGGCAGGCCTTCAGGTGGCACATAAGCCGGATAGTCAGGAAATTTGCTTTGTGCCGGATAATGATTACGCCGGTTTTATTGAACGCGAGACCAATGAAGTGGAAAAGCCGGGGAATTTTGTTTCGACTTCCGGTGAAATCCTTGGTACACACAAAGGAATCGGGCATTATACGATTGGTCAGCGAAAAGGCTTAGGAATTGCTTTTGGCGAGCCGATGTTTGTTGTGGAAATCTGTCCGGAGACAAATGAAGTTGTACTTGGAAAAAATGATGAAGTCTTTACGGACTGGTTAAAGGCAAATCAGGTAAATCATATGGCAGTGGACCACTTTGAAGTGGGACAGAAAGTGACTGCAAGAATCCGTTATAATCATGGTGGGGCAAAAGCGGTAATTTCAGAAGTGACAGAGGATTCTTTTTCTCTTACATTTGAAGAACCTGTCCGGGCAGTTACACCGGGACAGGCCGTTGTTTTATACGATGGTGATTATGTGCTTGGCGGCGGAACGATTTGCCGCAAAGAAAAAGAAGATTAGCACCATCCACCATCAATTGTCAGAATTTGACCTGTCAGATAGATGGGAGCTTTAGAAAGAAGTGAAATTGTTTGTGCCACTTCTTCTACACTTCCCATTCGTCCGGCGGGTATTTCTTCGCATATTTCACAAATTTCGTCTTTTGAAAAACAAGCATTCATCGGAGTATCAATCATACCGCAGGCAAGCGCATTTACGGCGATGTTACTTGGTGCAAGCTCCTTGGCGAGCGCTTTTGTAAACAGATTGATGCCACCTTTGGCTGCCGAATAAGCAACTTCGCAGGAAGCCCCTACATTTCCCCATACAGAAGAAATCATAAGGATTCGTCCCTTTTTTTTCGATATCATATAAGGCACAACTTCCCTACAACAGTAGAATACTGAAGATAAGTCACTGTTAATTACATTCATCCATTCCTCATCAGACATATCCGTCAGTAATCCGATGTGGGAAATACCGGCGCAGTGCAGGAATAAATCCACATGTCCGAGTGATTCAACCGCTTTTTGTATCAACTGCCCCGCTTCTTTTGCGTTACTCAAATCCCCACAGAGCGAAAAGATAACCGCATCGCTATTTGGTTGTGCATTCATGCACGCCTGTTTGACTTTTTGGAGTTTTTCTTTGGAACGGTGTCCTAATAAAGCCAGTGAATACCCTTCTTTTGCTAACTGGATGGCGGCTGCTCCGCCGATTCCTCCGGATGCTCCGGTGATGACCGCTGTTTTTTTCATTTTCATGCCTCGCTTGTTTTTTTACTTATTTTAGAGCATAAGAGGGTGCAGTGCAAGTAATCTGGTATATTTTTTGTTTTTTTGCAGGGAATTAGAAAAAATGTGCGTGTCATGCACCGCTCTCGCTAAGACAAACGCACAGGGGTATCGGCACGCAAACTACGCGTTGCCTGATACCCGTGTGTTTGTAATGCATTCCACTCGCATTTTTTCTAATTCCCTGTTAAAACCTAAAAATGTACCAGATTGTACATCTTGGTTTTGGTTAGTTAGGGGAGGGCAATAAGCGGTTGGGTTTTGTTTTCTCAGGATTCTAATAATTCAGTAAGAAGAATTCGCAGCGAGTGGGTACAAATACGCAAGTATCAGGCATTGCGTATTTTGCATGCCGATACTTCTGCGTATTTTGCATGCCGATACTTCTGCGTATTTGTCTGAGCGGGAGCGCCCACGAGACGCGAATCCTTCTTACTGAATTACTAGAAACTGAAAAAACTGAAAAAACTGAAAAAACGGAAAACAAAAAAAGCTAGGATTGAATTCTTCCCCATCATCTGATATAATATTAATACTTATGTGCACATGGCACGCAATTTTTGCGGGAGGAATAGTATGAAAAATCGAAGTATTGCACAAATTATACTTATTAATTTTTTTAAGACAATTGGTGTTATTGTATTGCTGTTAGGCGTAGGTGTACTCAGTTATTATCTTACAATGCTGTTTTTGAAACAGACGCAGCGAGTGGAGAGAAGTACGCAGTACGAGCATGTGATTGATGTAAATCCCGGCAGCATGGAATCCAGCAACTTAATTTACAGCTATGACAAGAAGAGCGGAAAAATCGATGCAATGGTGCTTGAATTGTTTGATGCCGGAACGAAGAACATGACATATGTGACGATTCCTGCCAGTACGCAGATTACGATTTCGGCAAAGACCTATAATGATTTATTAAAGAAAAGTTCCAAACTGCCACAGGTGATTACGATGTCAGAAATTTCTTCTTATTTTGAAGGAGATGTCAAATATGAGTATGGTATTCTTATTTTGCAGGAGGAATTAAAAGCAGATATCGGTTATTTTACCGCGATGACGTCGGATGAATTTAACAAATGTTTTGAATGGGAGAATGGCAAAAAGAAAAAACTCTGCCCGACAAAACAGCTTTTGGATGAGGCAGCGAAGTGCAGCGATGAAAGTGATATGAATGATTTGATTGAATCTAAATGGGATTCTTTGATTAGTGATGTGACATTGAGTCAGAAGCAGCATTACAGCAAAGAATTAAAACAGGTCAATCGCGAATATATTCACACATATTGTGCAAAAGGGCAGACGTTTAATAAGAAATTTAAGTTAGATAAAACAAAAACTGCCAAGATGATTGAGAAGATCTGGGAGAAAAAAGCTTACCAGAGTGCACAAAACAGCACGAGTAGTACATCTTCCACGGAAAATAAAGGAACGGTGTGGATTTATAATGGAAGTAAGATAACCGGACTTGCTGCAAAATATCAGAAAATACTTCAGGAAGACGGTTATGAAGTAAAAGGTGTTGGTAATGCGACAGGTAACATCCGTTCGCAGACAGTTATTTATGCAACAAAGAAAAAGAAAGCCAATGCATTGAAGAAATATTTCAAAAACCCACTGATTCAGACGGCTGATAATATGAGCAGCGGCGCATCTATCGAGATTGTACTCGGTACAGATGATGACATACAGTAACGAAAACCGAACATTCTGACAGAAAGCGAGGTGTTTACGTGGGGACTAAAGTAAATATCATGGACATGCAGGTGGATTTGCTGACCAAAGAAACACTGAAGCAGGAAATGCAGAATTTTCTGGAGAATGAAACGGTGAATGTAGCACATGTTATTTCACTGGATTATATGGATGCCTATGATAAAAATGAGCTGGTGCGTGAGTCGCTCGCTCATGCAGACCTTGTTCTCCCCGGTGAAAAAGCAATACTGACAAGACATCATGTTGATGTTTTGGAGACCGGCGGTATGGCAGTTGATTATCACGCGGAGTTAGAACTGCTTTCGCTTGCAAACGAGAATAACCGGACAATTTATTTGGTGCTGCGAAGTGAGAAAGAAGCCAAAATGGTATATCGCTTTTTATCCGAATATATTGACAGAGATCAGATTGTCGGTATCTATGTGGCGGATGGAGAAGTTGCAGAGGAGAGTCTGATTAATGACATTAACATGAAACTGCCGGATATTGTGCTTTTATCGATGGAGAGCACAGAGCAGGAGGAGTGGCTTGAGAATAACCGTGCGAAGGTGAATACCAAACTTTGTGTGGTGATAGGAAGTGTGATGCCGCTTTTGTTCCGGGAAAATGTGCCGGTGCCAAAATGGCTGAAAAAACTACATCTGGGAGGTGTTTACCGCTGGTTTTTGGTGATGCCGTATTCCCATTCGCTAAGAAGGCGTATATTTCATAGAAAAATGGACGATTATAATACCAAGAAAAAATTTCGGAGGTAACAAAAATGTCCATATCAGAGAAGCGTATCTTTCGTTCCTATGGTATGATTACCATGGGAACTTTTTTGATGGCTTTGGGAACCTGTCTCATTTATGAGCCGATGTCAATGGTTACCGGAGGATTTTCAGGTGTGGGAATTGTACTTGAAAAATTATTTGGAATTCCGGTGTTTGCTGTGACATTTCTTTTAAACGTCCCTTTGTTTTTTATGGCGAGAAAATTCCACACAAGGGAATATTTATTTCGTTCGCTGTATGCCATGATTACGTTCTCACTGGCATTAGCGGTGATTCCCGTTACCTCCGTTACGCATCAGGACTATTTGATGGCGGCAATACTGGGTGGTGCGTTTCATGGTGGAGGGCTTGGACTTGTGTTTCTTGCAGGAAGTTCCACCGGCGGCACGGATTTGTTAAGTACCCTTTTACATCCGCTGTTCCCAATGATGCGGCTGGCAAATATTATAGGAATTGTCGATGGTATAATTGTTGTTGTCGGTATGCTGGTTTTTGGTGTGCGGACGGCACTGTATTCCATTGTGGCGGTTTTTGTGACTTCGAAAGTAATGGATGGAGTGACATCCGGAATGCGTTATGCAAAAATTATGTATATCATTTCCGACCGGTCGGCAGAAATTGCAGAAATTATTCTGCACCAATTTGAGCGCGGGGTAACGGCACTGCGGGGAAACGGTATGTATTCCGGGAAGGAAAAGCAGATTTTAATGTGTGTTGTTTCACGCCGTGAGGCTGTTTCTATGGTAAAATATGTTAAGGAAGCCGATGAGCGGGCATTTGTGATTGTTGCTGATGCCAGAGAGGTGTTAGGGGAAGGTTTTAGCATCGGTGATTAGCATGCTAAACGGAATCTGTGCAATTTACACAAAAGATTTTTGAATTATTTAGGTATTTTGAATATGGTGTTTTTGATAAAGATAGTGTATAGTATCAGTTAGATGTTTGTGACAATATTATATCCTAGGAGGAATTTCAAATGGCAAGTTTATCTTTAAAAAACATCAATAAAGTATATCCAAACGGCTTTCACGCTGTTAAGGACTTTAACTTAGAGATTGAAGACAAAGAGTTTATTATTTTCGTAGGACCATCCGGATGTGGTAAATCTACTACACTTCGTATGATTGCCGGCTTGGAAGAGATTTCCAGTGGTGAGTTGTGGATTGGTGATAAATTGGTGAACGACGTTGAGCCAAAAGACAGAGATATCGCGATGGTATTCCAGAACTACGCTTTGTATCCACATATGTCCGTATATGACAATATGGCATTTGGTTTGAAACTGAGAAAAGTTGCAAAAGACCAGATTGACCGCCTTGTACATGAAGCAGCTAAAATCCTTGATATCGAGCACTTGCTTGATCGTAAACCAAAAGCTTTGTCCGGTGGTCAGAGACAGCGTGTTGCTATGGGACGTGCAATCGTACGTGATCCTAAAGTGTTCCTGATGGATGAGCCGCTTTCTAACTTGGATGCAAAACTCCGTGTACAGATGCGTATCGAGATTTCTAAATTGCATCAGAGACTGGAAACAACAATTATCTACGTAACACATGACCAGACAGAGGCTTTGACACTGGGTACTCGTATCGTTGTTATGAAAGATGGAGTTGTGCAGCAGGTTGATTCTCCACTTGATTTGTATATGAGACCAAACAACTTGTTTGTTGCCGGATTTATCGGTTCTCCTCAGATGAACTTCATCGATGCAAAAGTAGTTGTATCCGGTTCTGAAGTACGTTTGATGTTTGGTTCTAACTCCATTAAACTTCCGGAGAATAAAGCTAAGAAGTTGATTGATAATGGATATGAAGATAAGACAGTTACCTTTGGTATTCGTCCAGAGGATATTAAAGATGAAGAGATGTTCATCAGCAACTCTCCGGATACTACACTGGAAGCTACTGTTAAAGTATACGAGATGCTTGGGGCAGAAGTATTCTTGTACTTCACAGTTGAGACATTTGACATTACTGTACGTGTAAACCCTCGTACAACAGCTCGTCCTGGTGATACAATTAAGATTGCTTTGGATGGTTCTAAGATTCACTTGTTTGATAAAGAAACACAGGAAACAATTACAAACTAGTCTTAGCACATAACATGTTTTTGCTGGGCGTCTTCTTAAGGAGACGCCCTTTTTGTGGCGTAAGAGTTTTACAACTAAAAAAGGAGGTTATATGAGTGAGTAACGAAAGTAAGAGTAGGGCAGTGCCGGAAGAGAATAAAATGGGTGTCATGCCGGTCGGCAGGCTGTTATTTAGTATGTCGCTCCCAATGATGTTATCCATGCTGGTTCAGGCACTTTATAATATTGTAGATAGTATTTTTGTGGCGAAGTTATCGGAGGATGCTTTGTCTGCGGTTTCCCTTGCCTTTCCGCTTCAGACGTTAATTTTTGCGGTTGGCGGCGGTACCTGTGTAGGTGTGAATGCTCTTTTGTCAAGGGCGTTGGGAGAAAAGGATTTTAAGAAGGCGAATGATGTTGCGATGAATGGTGCTTTTTTGACAGTCCTCAGCTATGTTGTATTTTTAATCCTTGGTCTTACGGTAGTAAAACCATTTTATGTAGGACAGTTAAATGGGACAAGTTCTCCGATTTATGGAATGGGCGTTGACTATTTGAGTACAGTCATGATATTTTCCATTGGTGTTTTTTGTCAGATGTATTTTGAGCGACTGTTGACTTCTACGGGGAAAACTGTGTATACAATGCTCTCCCAGCTTACCGGTGCGGTTATCAATATTATTTTAGATCCGATTTTGATTTTTGGGCTGCTTGGTGCACCGGCAATGGGCGTTACCGGTGCGGCTGTGGCAACCGTAATCGGACAGTGTGGAGCGGCGATTCTTTCTGCTGTATTTAATGTGAAATTTAATCATGAGGTGGATTTGAAAATCAAAGGGTTCCGTCCGAGTGCTAAAATTATCGGACCAATTTATGCGATTGGAATTCCATCCATTATTATGCAGTCAATTGGTTCTGTTATGACTTATTGCATGAATCGGATTTTGATTGGATTTTCTTCGACGGCAACAGCAGTATTTGGTGTTTATTTTAAATTGCAGAGTTTCTTCTTTATGCCATTGTTTGGATTGAATAATGGAATTACACCGATTATTGCCTATAACTACGGAGCACAGAAAAAGCACAGAATGATAAAAACGATTAAAATGAGTCTGGTTGTATCGTTCTGTTTGATGTTTATTGGTTTCTTGGGATTTGAACTGATTCCGGACAAATTACTGGGATTGTTTGAGGCTTCGACAGCGATGCTTACAATTGGAGTTCCGGCACTTCGTATTATTGGAATCCACTTTTTGATTGCTTGGTTCTGCATTATTGCAGGTACGGTATTCCAGTCTTTGGGAAAGGCTGTTTACAGCATGGTGGTTTCGGTTATGCGTCAGCTTGTCGTACTGATTCCGGCTGCATATCTTCTGGCTCATTTTGGCGGCTTGCATGCCACTTGGTGGTCATTCCCGATTGCGGAGGGTATGTCACTTGCGGTATCAACGATATTTCTTATGAGGATTTACAAAAAAATCATCAAACCGCTGCCGGATAAGGAATAAAAATAATATAAAAAATTGTTTTTTTTGCAACTTTTCCTCCTTTTGAATCGTCTTATATATAAAGACAATACAAAAGGAGGTTTTATTATGATGAGAAACAAAAGAATACTGGGTGGAGCGTTACTGTTGTCTATGTCATTGCTTGGCGGCGGTTTAAGTATGGGATTTTCAAATAACGGACAGCCTGCTATTGTGAAAGCGGCTGACACAAAAAGCCAAAGCACACTGGCGGGATGGAATATAGGCAAAGAGGTAACCTATAAAGGTTCGGAAGCTACATATCATGCGTATTTATCCGAAGATGGAAAAAATGCATGGATTTATCTTGTAGAAACAACAAACAAGACAAAATCCTTAAAGTTTCCGGATGCGGTAGAAGGAGCTGTTGTGACAAGAGTAGGTTATGACACGGCACTTTGCAAATTGGAAGATGCAGATGAATTTAACCAAAACATTTCCGGTGTGACCGTTGAGTATGCACATGGTGTTGACGGCTGGAGCGAAAAGACGATAAATGTTGAATCCGTTGTTCTGCCAAAGAACTTGACGATATTAGAGTCAACAGCGCTTAGCGGACTTCGTAAAGTTAAGAGTATTACAATTCCAGACGGTGTGCAGAAAATTAGTGCGGAAACATTTTATGGCTGTAAGAGTCTTAAGGAAGTGCAATTGCCAAAATCACTTGCTTCCTTTGACAATTACACATCCTTTTCCGCCTGTCCGAAACTTTCCAAAGTCACACTTTCGAAGGAAAATAAAAGTTTTAAAATGCAGAAAGGCCTGTTATTAAATAAGAAGGGGACAAAGCTTATCTGGGCAGTGCCGGCGAAAAATAAAATTACAGTTCCTGATAGTGTTACTTCGATTGCGGATAATGCACTCAAAGCAGGAAAAGCAACAAGTGTTTATCTTGGCAAGAAGGTGAAAATAATTGGTAAAGATGCCATTGCCGGAAAGAAGATAACGAAGGTAAGTATTTCTAAGAAAAACAAACGCTTGGGAAAACAGGGACAGTGCATTTACGAGAAAAAGAGTGGTAAGTTATTAATTGCTGTTGCGAAAAAGAATGTAGTAAAAATAGGAAATAAGGTAAAACTGATTAGTGAGGATGCTTCTCTTTGCGGCAGTCGTCAGTTGAAGAAATTGGATATCGGGGCAAGTGTAAAGACATTACAGGGAGCATGGGGTGAATTTTATCGTGCCGGTTATGTGACGACGACAAAAGTTTATTTTCGTTCTAAGAATCCACCGAAACTGACACAGAATAATGATAAAAATTATTGTTATCTTCCAATTTTCAGAGATGTGTATGTGCCGAAAGCATCCTTGAAAAAGTACAAAAAATGGTATAAGAAAAATGATGCCCTTCAATTTGTGAAGCTTAAGACCTTTTGACAATAACCCGAATAAATGATACAATGGGGAGAAATGAGGTGTTGTGAACGAAAAGTACAAAAGGAGCATTTAAGGAGGGGCATAAATGATATCAAACCAGATTTTGCAAAATACAATTGATGGTGTAAAAGGAATTACAAAAATAGACCTTAGTGTAGTGGATGCCGATGGAAATGTATTGGCAGAGACGGCAGGTGACAGTGAAGATTACTGTGCGACTGTTAAGATATTTGCGGATTCGCCGGCAGACAGTCAGGCGATTTTGGGATACCAGTTTTTTAAGGTTTATGATGAGAGCCAGCTAGAATACATTGTTGTGGCAAAGGGAGAGGCCGAGGATGTATATATGATTGGAAAGATTGTTGTATTCCAGATTCAGAACTTATTAGTTGCCTATAAAGAACGTTATGACAAAGATAACTTTATTAAGAATCTTTTGCTTGATAACCTCCTTTTGGTTGATATTTTTAACCGTGCGAAGAAACTTCATATCGAGATGAACGCACGCCGGGTTGTTTATATTGTAGAGACAAGTAAGGAAAAAGATAATGGTGCCTTAGAGACTGTACGCAGCATGTTTGCCGGTGGCAACAAGGATTTCATCACGGCAGTGGATGAGAAAAACATCATTATCGTAAAAGAAATTAAGGACAAAGATACTTACGAGGATTTGGAGAAAACCGCACAGGTTATCGTAGATATGTTAAATACTGAGGCAATGGCACGTGTACGTGTGGCGTTTGGAACGATTATCAAGGATATCAAGGAAGTTTCAAGATCCTATAAAGAAGCGAAGATGGCACTGGATGTTGGAAAGATCTTTTACAGTGACAAAAAGGTAATGGCGTATAGTAATCTGGGAATTGGACGGCTGATTTACCAGCTTCCGCTGCCACTTTGCAAAATGTTTATTAAAGAAATTTTCGATGACAACACACCGGATAATTTCGACGAAGAAACCTTGACGACAATTAACAAGTTCTTTGAAAATAACTTAAATGTTTCGGAAACATCGAGACAGCTTTACATCCATCGAAATACGCTTGTTTATCGTTTGGATAAATTGCAAAAGAGCACCGGACTTGATTTGCGTGTGTTTGAGGATGCGATTACATTCCGCATTGCGTTGATGGTTGTGAAGTATATGAACTATTTGGAGACCATTGAGTATTAATTGACGAGAGAGGTTTTGTATCATGGAAACAAAGAAAAAGGTGATACCTATTATTGCAATGGATCATATCAGTAAGCAGTATTCTACAGGTGTGGAAGCGCTAAGTGATGTATCCATTCGCATTCATAAAGGCGAATTTGTATTCGTAGTTGGTAAAAGTGGATCTGGCAAGTCCACTTTTATTAAATTGCTTTTAAAAGAGTTAAATCCGACCGAAGGCCGTATATTTGTCGGTGGCAGACAGGTGACGAATTTGAAGCGCAAACAGGTTTCGTTATACCGGAGAAAGATTGGTGTGGTATTTCAGGATTTTCGTCTATTAAAGAATAAGACGGTATTTGAAAATGTTGCCTTTGCACAGGAAATCATCGGCATGACCAAAAGGGATATTGCAAGAAATGTTCCAATTATGTTAGAGATGGTTGGGTTAAAAGGGAAAGAGAAGATGTATCCGCACGAATTATCCGGCGGAGAGCAGCAGCGTGTAGCGATTGCCAGAGCACTGATTAACCAGCCGACCATTTTGCTGGCGGACGAGCCGACGGGAAATCTTGACCCCAAGACAGCATGGGATATTATGATGTTGTTGGAGGAAGTAAACAAAATGGGTACAACAGTTGTTGTTGTAACTCATAATAATGATGTTGTGGATGTCATGCAAAAGCGTGTTATAAATTTAGAGGATGGCGTTTTGGTAAGAGATGAAAAGAAAGGTGGTTATCAGGTTGAAGGGGATTAATTTATTTTTTCACAGCATCAAACAAGGACTAGCAAATCTGAGAAAAAACCGGATGTTTACCCTAGCTTCCATGGGAACGATTGCAGCCTGTCTATTTGTATTCGGCTTGTTTTATTTTGTGCTTAGTAATTTTCAGAATATTCTTCACTCGGCAGAACAGTCAGTGGGAATTTCTGTATTTTTTGAAGAAAATCTTTCGGAAAAACAGATTGCTGATATTGGACAAAAAATTGAGAAAAGAGATGAAGTGGAGCGGATAGAATACATTTCTGCTGCACAGGCATGGGAAGACTTTAAACAGGAAAACTTTTCTAAGACACCGGAACTGGCAGAAAGCTTTGGGGATGATAATCCGTTAGCGGAATCAGCATCTTATGCTATTTACTGCAAGGATTTGGAACGACAGTCTACGTTAGTAGAATACTTAAAAAACGTAAAAGGAATCCGAAGGATTAAGGAAGCGGATGAAATCGAAGAAGGCTTTTCGAGTGTTAATAAACTGGTTGGTGGTGTGTCACTGGTGCTGATTGTTGTGCTTTTACTTGTATCCGTATTTTTGATTCATTCGACAATTGCGACCGGAATCGCCGTAAGAAAACCGGAAATTGCGATTATGCGTCTGATGGGAGCGTCTGACTTTTTTATCTGGGCGCCGTTTATTGTGGAAGGCATAGTGATTGGTTTGATTGGTTCAATTCTTCCGCTTATTGTGCTTGGAATTTCGTATGGACGGATTCTTACTTATATAACAACACATTTTTCTCTTTTTTCGGAGGGACTTGCTTTCCTTACGACAGGAGAAGTTTTTGTGATGTTAGTTCCGATTTCACTGATTTTGGGTGTTGGAATTGGATTCTTTGGCAGTTTTATTACGGTGCGGAGAAATTTAAATATTTAGGAAGTGATAAAGATGAGAAGAAAATGGCTGTTGTGTGGCATATTGTGTGGCGTTGTGTCGCTTTCTGTGTTTGGACAAAACGTAGGTGCTTCAAACTATGACAAGCAGATTAAAGAAACAGAAAAACAGCAGAAAGAATGGGAAAACAAGGCGGATAGTCTGCAAAAGGAAATTGAAGAGATTCAGGCCGATAAAGACGATACCTTAAAATATATTGAGAAGTTAGATAAAAAAACAGCATCTCTGGAAGAAGAATTAGAGAAACTTCATGCACAGGTTACGTCGTCTGGAAAAAAGTTAAAGGCAATTCAGAAGGAATTAGCAAAGGCACAGAAGGAAAAAGAAAAGCAGTATACGACGATGAAGCGGCGCATAAAATATATGTATGAAAATGGAAATCAGGAATATCTTGATATTATATTTGGAGCAAAAAGTATTTCTGATTTGTTGAACCGCTCAGAGTATGTTGAAAAAATTTCCGAATATGATAACAAAGTGTTTGCGCATTTTAAGAAGGCAGCACTTACGGTGCAGCAAAAGGAGAAACAGCGTGAACAGCAGACAAATGAGTTAAAGGAATTAGAAACAAAAACAAGGGAAGAAAAGCAAGCGGTGTCCGAGTTAAAGGCGGATAAAAAAACAGAATTGGATAAGATTGATAAAGCGATGGAAAAATCGCAGGATCAAGTAAGTGAGTACACGAAAAAAGCGCTGGAAGCGGAAAATCAGGTGGAAGCACTGCTTCAGAAAAAACAGGATGAGATTGACCGTGAAATGGCGGCAGGCGGCGGAAATTCCGGCGGCAGCACAACAGGACTTGGCTGGCCGTTAAAAGGTGGCGCCGGACGTATTTCTTCGGGATTTGGTGGCAGAAAAAGTCCGACTGCAGGTGCCAGCACATATCATAAAGGTGTCGATTTGGCTGCACCTTCGGGAACGCCGATATTAGCAGCCGGCAGCGGAAAAGTAGTGACCGCTACGTATAGTTCGAGTGCCGGAAATTATATTATGATTTCGCATGGCAACCGTTTGTATACGGTATATATGCACTGTTCCAGACTTGCAGTGAGTGCCGGAAAACAGGTAACAAAAGGACAAGTAATCGGGTATGTTGGCTCGACCGGTATATCGACCGGAGCACATCTCCATTTTGGTGTTACGAAAAATGGAAGTTATGTGAACCCGTTAAATTATATTTCGAGATAATGGAGGATTGTGAAAGATGAGGAAAAGACGAGGCAGTGGTTTTTTTGCCGGAATATTTGTTGGCGTATTGTTTTCTATGACATTTTTTCTTGTCATGTATTTTTTAGATATACAGATTCTGCCGGCGTCCTCTCTTGCGTCGGATATTAGAAACCGTGCAGAAATTGTGGAATCGTACATTGACAGCTATTACTGGAAGGACGATGTATCGGATCAAACAATTTCGGAATATGCCGCAAAAGGAATGGTAGCGGCACTTGGCGATAAGTATTCAGCGTATTTTACCAGTGAAGAATTAAAAAGCAGTATGGAAGATGTAGAAGGAGATTACGAGGGAATCGGTGCAAGTGTGCGCTACGATGAAAAAACAAAAAACAAGACGATTCAGGAAGTGCAGAAAGGCAGACCGGCACAGAAAGCCGGATTAAAAGCCGGAGATATTCTGCTTTCTGTAAATGGCGAGGACGTAACAAAATTGTCATTAAATGATACGATTCAGAAGATTAAAGGAAAAGAAGGAAAAAAATCAGAACTCGTTGTTTTGCGGGAAGAAAATGGAGAAAAGATAAAGAAGAAAATTACGGTGACCTGTGAAAAGATTGTTAATCAGACGGTTACACATCGGATGTTGTCCGGGAAAACCGGTTATATTGCCATTACTTCTTTTACAAAGGAAACGGTAAAACAATACGAGAATGCGCTTTCTGACTTAGAGAAGAAGGGACAGAAGGGATTGGTTGTAGATTTGCGAGGCAATGGCGGTGGTTCACTGACGGCGGTTGTGGATATTCTTGACCGGATGCTTCCAAAAGGAAAACTGATAACGGAAAAAAATAAGGTAAATGGTGATAAAGTATATACCTCAACCGATGAAAAGCATTTTGATAAGCCGGTGACAGTTTTGATTAATGGGGGAAGTGCCAGTGCTTCGGAAGTTTTTGCCGGCTGTATGCAAGACCGGAAAGCGGCTTCGTTAGTCGGTGTGAAAAGTTTTGGGAAAGGAATTGTACAGACTATTTTTTCTCTGGAAAAATCGTGTGGTGGCGGAATTAAACTGACAACCGGGGAATATTTGCTGCCAAGCGGCAGATGTATTCAGGGCAAAGGGTTGACTCCGGATGTGGAAGCAAAGAATCCTTCTGATTTGAAGCAATTCGGTGGAAAAGACGATTACCAGCTGCAAAAAGCAGTGGAAGTGATAAATGAAAAAACAGCCGAATAAGTAAAAGACACAAAAATTTCACATTTTGTGTCTCTCCTAGAGTTGCGTTAGCGAATCAAACGGTGTTATACTCGACTAATAGTCATTTTAGAAAAAGGGAGGAACTTTCAGATGTTATCTAAGTTCAGTGTTCGCAAACCATTTACCGTATTGGTTGCGGTTGTTATATGTCTGGTACTCGGATTTTTGTCATTTCAAAATATGAGTACGGATTTTCTGCCAAATATGGAATTTCCGTATGCACTTGTTATGACTACATATCCGGGAGCAAGTCCGGAAGAAGTAGAAAAGGCTGTTTCCGAACCGGTGGAGCAGGCGATGGAGCGTATCAACAACGTCAAAGAACTGCAATCTATTTCCATCCAGAATATGTCAATGGTTGTTATGTCATTTAATGATGGAACGGATATGGGTTCTACAGTTGTAGATATGAGAGAAAGCCTTGATATGGTGACATCGCAGTTTGATGATTCCATCGGAAATCCGACAATTATGAAAATGAATCCCGACATGATGCCGATTATGGTGGCGGCACTGGATTATGATAAATTAGACAGTGCGGAAGTTACGAAAAAGGCGGAAAAGGAAATTATTCCGGAATTGGAGAGTGTGGAGGGAGTTGCCTCTGTCAATGAATCCGGTTCTATTGAGAAAAAGATTCAGGTCATTATTCAGCAGGATAAGATTGACAAGATGAATGAGCTTGTGCAAAAGGCGATTGAAGGAAAATTAAGTGATGCACAGGATAAGATTGATGAAGGAAAGAAGAAACTGGAAAATGGCAAAAACAAATTAAAGAATGGAAAAGAGACCGCCGCCGATAAGATGGCGAAGGGAGAGACGAAACTTAGTCAGGCATCGGATAAAATTAAGGATGGCCTGAAAGTTATTAATGAAAATATTACGAATATTAAAAAGCAGCAGGCAACGCTTAAAAAGAGTGAAAAACAGTTAAATACGGGGCTTGCCTCGCTCGCTGCCAATAAAACAAAACTGACAAATACAATTAAGACACTGACGGCGACGCAGACGCAGCTTACGACACTGAACACGACGCTTGAAAAGCTCAAAGTTCAGGAGACATCTCTGAAAACGCAGCTTGAGAATGTCGGTGGGAATTCACAGGAACTGAGTACTTCTTTAGCGTCGGTTCAGGCACAGTTACAGGTTGTCCGTGGCAAATTGAAGGATGCCGGCATTACGGAAGAAATGCTTCCATCCAAAGTAAACGAAGTGAATACGGCACTTACTTCAGCAAACAGCGGACTTAAGCAGGTGGAAACCCAAGAGAAAACGCTGGCAAAGAATAAAGCCAAAATTACAGCGGCAAAGAAAAAAATCAATGCCGGTCTGAAAAAACTAAATGCAACAAAGAAGAAATTAGAGAAAGGCCAGATTTCGACAACGGAAGCGACCGAACAGCTAAATAAACAGAAAATCCTTTCCAGTATCCAGTTAAGTGTTTCGGAAGCACAGATGGATAATGGAAAAAATAAGTTAGATGAAGCAGATAAACAGTTAAAGGACTCGAAAAAAACGACAAAAAGTAATGCGAACCTGAAAAAAATCATTACAAAGGAAATGGTTGAAAATGTATTAAAAGCGCAGAACTTTGATATGCCATCCGGTTATATTACCGAAGGAGATGCTTCTTACCTTGTACGTGTAGGTGATAAGATTCAATCCGAGAAAGAAATCAAAAACCTCGTTGTCTGCGATATGGATTTGGATGGTTTAGACCCGATTAAACTTTCAGATGTGGCAGATATTGCGGTTACGGATAACTCGGATGATGTGTATACCGTAGTAAACGGCAACCCGGCGGTACTTGTTACCTTACAGAAACAGTCCGGATTTTCAACCGGAGATGTAACGAGTGCACTGACGGATCGTTTTGACCAGTTGCAGAAAGACAATCAGGGACTGCATGTATCTGTTTTGATGAATCAGGGGGTATATATTGACCTTGTAGTGGATGCTGTAGTGCAAAATCTTTTGCTTGGTGGGTTGCTTGCTATTTTGATTCTGCTGTTTTTCCTGCGCGACTGGCGGCCAACCTTTATCGTTGCCTGCTCGATTCCGCTCAGCGTAATTGCAGCAGTTGTAGCGATGTACTTTAGCGGTGTAACACTGAATATTATTTCCTTATCCGGTTTGGCACTTGGTGTTGGTATGCTTGTGGATAACTCGGTTGTCGTAATTGAAAACGTTTTCCGTCTTAAGCAGCATGGAATTTCAACCAAGCGTGCAGCAATTGAGGGAGCAAGCCAGGTGGCAGGAGCTATCGTGGCATCTACACTGACAACGGTTTGTGTGTTCGCACCGATTATTTTTACCGAAGGTGTGACAAAGCAGTTATTCGTCGACTTGGCGCTTACCCTTGCTTACACACTGGGAGCAAGTCTTCTTGTAGCACTTACCTTAGTTCCGGCAATGTCGGCTGGATTGATTAAGAGAAAGCCAAAGAAAGAGTCAAAGATTATTGCGGCAGTTCAGCGTGCGTATGGCAGGGCAATTCAATGGGTGCTGCGGTTTAAGTGGCTTGTTTTGGCTGGCTCTGTTGTTCTCCTTGTATTGTTTGCGGCATTGGCAGCCGGCAGAGGATTTTCCATGATGCCGGATATGGAAAGTACGCAGATGACGGCTACGCTTACGATGGATAATGGAACAAAACTGGCGGATACGAAAAAAGCGTCCAATCAAGTGGTTGAAAAAATCCGTGAGATTTCGGATGTTGAATCAGTTGGTGCCTATACAGGAACGGGTTCATCCATGTCGATGCTTACCGGTTCCGGCGGTGAAAATACCGTAACTATGTATATCATTTTGAAGGACGATAGGCAGTTAAGCAATGAAGAAATCACAAAACTGATTACGGAAAAAACGAAAAATATTGAGGGGAAAGTAGAAGTAAATGCTTCTGCGATGGATATGAGTGCCCTGATGGGCGATGGTGTCACCATCAATATTAAAGGAAAAGATTTGGATAAATTGCAGACGATTTCGGAAGATATGATGAAGAAACTTGAAAAAGTAGATGGTCTTGATAACATTACGAATGGTCTGGAAGATGCCGGTAAAGAGTACCGCATTACTGTGGATAAAGCAAAAGCAATGCGTTATTCACTTACGGTGGCTCAGGTTTATCAGCAGATTTATGCAAAAGTAAAAGAGGCTTCTTCAGCTTCTACGGTATCGAATGATACCGATGATTTAGGTGTTTTTGTCAACTCGGCGGAGGATGAGGACTTGACAAGAAATGATGTCAAAAATCTAAAAATTGATTACACCGATTCGATGACCCAGAAGACAAAAAAGGTTTCTCTTAGTAAGATTGCTGATTTTAGCACTGCGGATTCGCCAAAATCGATTTACCGCAAAGGGCAGACCAGATATATTGCTGTAAAAGCGGATATCAAGGATGGTTATGTGGTAAGCGACGTTTCGAGAGAGGTTGAAAAAATCGTAAACCAGACAAAGAAACCGGCCGGTTATGAAATGGAATTAGATGGTGAAAATGAAGCAACCACAGAAGCAATGGGACAGGTGCTTTTGATGATGGCACTTGGTGTGCTTTTGATGTATTTGATTATGGTGGCACAGTTCCAGTCATTGTTATCTCCATTTATCATTTTGTTCACGATTCCACTTGCCTTTACGGGAGGTTTCCTTGGACTGTGGATTTCGGGAAGTGACGTCAGTGTCATTGCCATGATTGGATTTGTAATGCTTTCCGGTATTATTGTAAACAATGGTATTGTGCTTGTGGATTATATCAATCAGTTACGCCGAAGCGGTGTCGAGAAACGACAGGCAATTGAGGAAGCAGGCGTAACGAGACTTCGTCCGATTCTGATGACGGCATTGACGACGGTGCTTGGTTTGATTCCAATGGTTGCCGGCAGCAGTATGGGAGCGGATATGACAAGACCGATGGCAATTGTTACGATTGGCGGTCTGGTATATGGTACGCTGCTTACGTTGTTTGTTGTACCATGTATTTATGATTTGTTAAACCGCAAAAAAGATATGAGAGAAAAAACAGTAGATGAAGAATCTATGATAGAAGAAGCAATGGACGAAAAAGAATAAGAACAGATTGGAGGAAGGATTATGAATGCACCGATTGGCGTGTTTGATTCGGGAATTGGCGGATTGACAGTGGCAAAAGAGATTATGCGGCAGATTCCGGGGGAAAGTCTTGTTTATTTTGGAGATACAGCCCGTGTGCCATATGGTTCCAAATCAAAAAATACGGTTTGTAAATACAGTAAGCAGATTGCTAAATTTCTCCTGACACAGGATGTTAAAGCAATTGTAATTGCCTGTAATACAGCCAGTGCACTTGCCAGAGAGGAACTTGAAGATATGGTAGATGTGCCGGTGATTGACGTGGTGCAGCCGGGAGCGAGAATGGCGGCGGCATCGACTAAGAATAACAAAATTGGCGTGATTGGAACCCAGAGTACAATAAAAAGTGGAATTTATGAGAGCTATCTTCACAAAATAAATCCGGAATTGACGGTAGTGAGTAAAGCGTGTCCGCTATTTGTACCTCTTGTGGAAGAGGGGCTGTTTGAAGACCGTATTACGGAAGATGTTGTTTCCAGATATCTGCATGATATGAAAGAGTATGAGATTGATGCACTTGTTTTGGGATGTACTCATTATCCGCTTTTGCGCGGTGTGATTGGGCGTGAAATGGGTGAGTCGGTAAAACTGGTGAACCCTGCTTATGAAACGGCAAAATCGTTAAAGGATTTGTTAAAGGAAAAAGATTTACTGAATGTATCCGGTGAGAAACCGGAGCACAAATTTTTTGTCAGTGATGGTGTGGACCAGTTCCGTTCTTTTGCCAATTCCATTCTGCCATATCAGGTGGAAAATACAACGGTGGTAGATATTGAATCTTATTAGTTAATAACGCATACATTTTAGAGATAGAAAAATGTGAGGCGTTAGATGAAGCGAAGGATTTTTTGGAAAAAGTTTCTTGTTTGCATGATTTTATTTTTCTGGACGCCGTTTTTATGTGGACTGTTATTTTGGAAAATGGAAGTGAAAAAGGCTCCGAAATGGGAGCAAAACACAGAAAATATCCGGGATTTTCAGGTGGTACCAAAACGGCTTGCCGGATTTGAAACATGGGGAAAAGACGAATATGAAGAGTTCGCAAAGGACTTTTTATATGCGGACGGTAAACTGGAAAAGACAAGCAAATCACTTCCGTCCTTATCGTGGTATCGTATCCTTTTGGAAAGAGAAAAATGGGAGCCCTATGCCGTTTACTATCAAAAACTTCTTTCCGGGATAAAATGTTTTCCGGTTGTCTCAGATAAGAAAGAAAAAGAGGGGATTTCTTTTGAGGATTCATGGGGGATGTCCCGCAGTTATGGGGGAAAACGGCTCCATGAGGGGACGGATTTAATGCCACCGAAAAATCAAAGAGATACGTTTGCTGTTGTAAGTGTCTGTGAGGGTGTTGTGGAAAAAATCGGATGGCTGGAATTAGGCGGCTACCGCATTGGAATCCGCAGTAAAACGGGCACTTATTTTTATTATGCTCATCTTTCTTCCTACGCGGAGGGGATGAAACAGGGAAAGACTGTGAAAGCGGGCGAGCTGCTAGGTTATATGGGAGACAGCGGTTATGGAAAAGAGGGAACGGTTGGAAAGTTTCCGGTTCATCTGCATTTTGGAATTTACTTTACGGCAGGTGACAAAGAAATTAGTGTGAACCCGTATCCAATTCTAAAGGCGATGGAAAAGCCTCTTTCCACCGCACGGTTTTTGTGATAAACTTTATTTGTGTGTAAAAAGCATGATTTAAGAAAGGAAAGAAAATGATGTACGAAAAATGTACCTTGGGATATCTTACGAAACGTAAGAAAGCAGAAATTTTATGGATTGTATTTTTTGTAGTGCTTGGCGTTGCTATTTTTTTAACCGGATATTTGTGGAGTGGTGTGCGTGCAAATATTTTTACTGTAATGGCAGTGTTACTCGTGCTTCCGGCGGCGAAACATCTGGTTGCGCTGATTGCGATGTTTCGTAAAAAAGGAGTTACGAAAGAGCGGTATGATAAAGTAAAAACGGCAGCAGGACAAGCGGTTTTGTATACCGATTATGTATTTACCTCGACGGAAAAAATTATGCATTTAGACTTTTTGCTTGTGAAAAATGGTAATGTTCTTGGCGTGATTGCGAAGTCCAAACAGGATGTGCCGTATTTGAAACAATATTTGACGGATGTTGTGAAAAAGACGGCACCGTCGTATCATGTGCGCTTGTTTGAGTCGGATGAAAAACTGATTTCACACCTGCAGCGCTTAACGCAGGAAGAAGCGTCAGAAAATTCGGAAAAAACACTGGTGGATTATTTACATTCACTTGCGATGTAGTGGAGAAGACGATGAGAGAGGTGACGATTGGAGCAAAGGAAAGCGGACAGCGTTTTTCTAAGTTTCTGGAAAAGTATTTCAAAGAGGCGCAGACAAGTTTTTTGTATAAAATGCTGCGAAAGAAAAATATCAAGCTAAATGACAAAAAGGCAACGGGCAGTGAAATGCTGCAAACGGGCGATAAAGTAACTGTGTATTTTTCAGATGAGACCTTTGAGAAATTTCGCGGAGAGACTAAAAAAGTGATTTATCCGGTAATAGATTTGGATATTGTTTATGAAGATGAGGATGTCCTGATTGTGAATAAGCCTGCCGGTATGTTGTCTCAAAAGGCGAAGCCTCAGGATGTTACACTTGTAGAATATATACTTGGTTATTTACAGAAAAAAGGTGAGTGGTCACCGAAAGACAGCCTGAAACCGGGGATTTGCAACCGGCTTGACAGGAATACAAGTGGTCTTGTGATTGCCGGGAAAAGCCTTCGGGGCCTGCAAAAAATGTCGGAGCTTTTAAAAGACCGAACGATGGATAAGTACTATCTTACAATTGTGGAAGGTGTTATGAAAGAACATTCGGTTGTCCGCGGATACTTAAAAAAGGATGAACAGACAAACCGGGTTCAGATTTTTTCGGAAGACGGAGAAGACCGCGTGTGGATTGAGACCGGGTATGAGCCGTTACGGACCAATGGCACAGTAACACTTTTGAAAGTGAAGCTGGTGACGGGCAAGACGCATCAGATTCGCGGACATCTGGCATCTTTGGGACATCCGCTATTGGGGGATGTAAAATATGGTGCAGCAAAGAGAGCGGATATGAAGCATTATTTTTTGCATGCGAAAACATTGTGTTTTCCTGAAAATATGGGAGAACTTAAAAATCTTTCAGGCAGGGTAGTAACGGCAAAAGAGCCGGATTACTTTGCGAAAATGATAAATAAACAATTTGGAAAGTGAGGAAAAAATATGAAACGTGCAGTGATTTTATTTGCAGAAGGATATGAAACCGTGGAGGCGCTTTTAGTCGTTGATTTACTGCGCCGTGGCGGTGTGGAAGTGACGATGGCTTCAATTACAGAAGATGAATTTGTGAGAAGTTCACATGGCGTAAATGTTGAGATGGACGCTGTTTTAGGAGAAGTGGATGTACTTGATTATGACGCTGTCATTCTTCCGGGAGGAATGCCGGGAACCATTAATTTGGGTGAAAGCGATGCAGTCAGAAAGGCAATTCTTGCTATGAATGATGCCGGAAAAATTGTTGCAGCCGTGTGTGCGGCACCTGGAGTTCTTGGTAAATATGGTTTGCTAGAAGGAAAGACGGCATGCAGTTTCCCACAACATGAAAAGAATTTGATTGGTGCAACGGTAGTTCGTGAGCCGGTCGTTGTTGACGGTAATATTGTGACAAGCCGCGGTCTTGGAACAACGATGGATTTTGGTTTGAAATTATTGGAGCTGCTTGAGGGAAAAGAAAAGTCAGACGAAATTGCACATAAAACTGTGTACCGGGAGAAAAATTAATGGCAACCTGGAATTCGAGAGGACTTCGCGGTTCTTTTTTGGAAGAACTCATAAATATGACAAATGACAAATACCGCTCGCAGAAACTGGCACTAGTGCAGAAAGTGCCAACGCCGATTAAACCGATTACGATAGACCAGACAACAAGACATATTACGCTTGCCTACTTTGAACAAAAAAGTACGGTGGATTACATCGGGGTCGTTCAGGGGATTCCGATTTGCTTTGATGCAAAGGAATGTGCGACTGATCGGTTTCCGCTTGCGAATGTGCATGAACATCAGATTCGCTTTATGAAAGAGTTTGAGGAGCAGGACGGCATTGCATTTTTATTGATTTATTTCAAAGCAAAAGATACCTTTATGTATCTGCCGTATGCAAAGTTAGATGAATTTTGGAGACGGATGGAAGAGGGCGGAGTAAAGCATTTCAAATATGAAGAATTAGATCCCGCATATGAAATTTCGACCTATTCCGGAACATTTGTCCATTATTTAGAACAGATGCAAATGGACTTAGAACAAAGAGACAGCCGCTAAGCAATTTTTATCAGCAAAGCGGCTGTCCTCTTTTATTTCGCATTTAGGCTGCGATTATTTCATGCTCTCTTCCTGTTTCTTAATCATCTGACGAACCATCTCGCCGCCTTTGAAATTTGAAATGTTCAAAATGGCGAAAATGCGTTGTTTTCGGTACATAGAGGATTTTTAACTTTCGTATAAATATCTATAAATAACTATATTTTTTAGGAAAATGGTGTATAAATGGTGTAAATAATTTAATACATTATTTTACACTAAACAAAGTACGTGATTATAAGAAAAGAGCATTGTTTCCAATAATACATATGAATAAATTTTGAATGATTTCTGACGGTTTATCCGTCTTTTTTTGGTGTAAGTTTTAATTGTAAGGAGTGATTGATATGTTCAAAGACGAGATTCTTGAAATGATTTTTAGCGAAAATGAAATGCAGAGAATACCTATTGGAACGCAGGCTACAGCCGTTAGCGTGTTTGAAAATGTTATTGGCAAAATAAGAAAGGAGAATCCGGATGCAAAATTATCAGAACTTTTATCCGATGAATAATGGATATGTTCAAAATCCATACGCAGAAAGAATGAACTTTTTGCAAAATTGTCAGCAGAACTTACAACCGCCTATGCAGAACTCTCAAATGCAGGCAACATCACAGCAAACAAGTTTTATTGGAAAAGTTGTTGATAGCATTGACGTTGTAAAAGCAACAGACATTCCGATGGATGGAAATATATATTATTTCCCAAAAGCAGACGGGACAGAAATATTTGGAAAACAATGGCTTGCAAATGGAAGAACTCATATTTTGACTTTTAAGCCAGTTTTAGATACAGAACCTAACAATCCGACACAGGACAACTCAAAAAGTCAAATAGGCATATCAGAAGAGGTCACAGAAGTAATTATGAAAAGATTCGATGAGTTAGAAAACAAAATTTCTAACTTGGAATCGTCTTTAACTAAAACTTCGACTAAATCTTCGAATAGAAGCACTAAATCTTCGACTACGACTAAAAAGGAGAGTGATACAGATGCTTAATCCAATTAGTTTTATGAAAGCAATGAGAAATCCACAGAAATTTTTAGAAGAAATTACAAAAAACAATGAAGTTATGAGTAACCCTATGGCGAAAAATGCTATTGAGATGTATAGAAATGGAGATTCAAAAGGATTACAGGAATTTGCAGAAAACGTCTGCAAAGAAAAAGGAACTACACCGGATGAAATAAGAAAATCAATTATGCAAAGATGCAATTTACGTTAGTACATTTTGGGTTGTGCGCTTAAAACTAGTTTCCCATTTGTAAATAAAACAATGGAGGTAAACAAAATGTTTAACGGAAATTCACCTAGTCTTGCCGATATTGCGGCAGTGACAGGAAACAACAAAGACGGCTGGGGCGATGGAAACGGCTGGTGGGTCTTGATTATCTTATTTGCTATTTTTGGCGGATGGGGTAATGGCTTTGGCGGCGGTTACGGCAACGGCGGTGACAGAGCATCCGTTCCTTGTGCTACACAGGCAGATGTTAGAGCCGCAGTAGACCAGCAGACGCTTATTAGCAAACTCGACCAGCAGACATACGGACTGGCAGACAGTAACTATGCGCTGAACAACACAATCAACAGCAATTTCAGAACTCTTGATAACTCAATCTGTACGCTTGGTTTTCAGAACCAGCAGGGATTCAATGACGTATCTCATCAGATTTCCGACTGCTGCTGTGCAACAAGAGAAGCTATTCAGGGCGTGAATTACAACATTTCAACGCAGACAAACGCAATCCAGAACTCTATGTGCAACAATACAAGAGATATTATCGACAATCAGAACGCAAACACAAGAAGCATCCTTGACTTCCTTGTAAACGACAAATTGTCTACTTTGCAGACTGAAAATCAGAACCTTAAATTGGCGGCTTCACAGTCAGAGCAGAACCAATATCTTGTAAGCCAGTTGCGACCTACTGCCGTACCAGCTTACATCACTTGCTCACCTTACCAGTCCGCTTATGGAGTAGGTCTTAACAACGGTTGCGGTTGTTGCTAATATGCAGAAGAATCAAAACAGAATATCAGAAAAACTCGCCGAAATAGGCTGATTATTACTCTATGGGATAGGTCTATGGCTTATCCCATATTGATTTTTAGGAGGTAGATTATGAGTAATTGTAAAAACGTATGCAAACTTTGCAAGAAATTGATTATAAGTCAGGCAGTTACATTTACTGCCGGTACTGGTCTTATTATCAGAATACCGGAAGGAAGTTATAACGATGATTCAAAATATTGCATTGTTGTGGCACAGAGCATTCCGGCAGAAACAACAATTTCTGCTCCGGTATATATCCAGATTGGAACTGGTACGGTACTTTACCCACTGACAAAATGTGATTGTACGCAGGCAACGGCTTGTAGTATCAGAACAAGAACAAAATACAGTACAAGAGTTGAAACCACGTCAAATAGCGGGGTTTTCAAATTGCTTGGAAGAATTGCTTGCGCTCCAGACAACAGATTAAATGCAATAAACGGTGATGGAACTATCGTTACAACCGGTGGAGGTGATTGATATGGATATTAAAAGAATGCATTGTATGATTGAAAAACTTTCCGAATGTGCCAAAAGCGAAATGGAATCTGGAATCGAAAATGTTGATACTTGCGAAATGGGAAAAGTAGTAGACATGATGAAAGATTTGTCGGAAGCAATGTACTACAGAACCTTGACAAAGGCAATGGACGAATCAAACTTGGAGGAAACTCTTGAAATGTTTGAGCGTTACGGAGACGGAAGAAGATTTTATGACAAATACCGATACGCTGACGGAAGATTTGCTCCGAAAGGACGTGGAACGTACCGTAGAGGATATGACGAACCATACTATCATATGACTCCGGAAATGTATCGGGAACATGACCCGGAATGGTACAGAGATATGGATAAACACAGAGACGGTCTTATGTATTACACTGATACCGGAATGGATAAAAACATGAATATGAGAGATTCCAGAGAGGGCAGAAGCGGAATGAGCCGTATGTCTTACATGGAATCAAAGGAAATGCACAAAGCAGACACACCGGCAGATAAACAGTACAAAATGAAAGAGTTAGAAAAGTACATGGGTGAATTATCAAAAGACATTACGGAAATGATTGCGGATAGTTCGCAGGAAGAAAAAAATTTACTCAAAGCCAAAATGCAAACATTGTTGCAGAAGTTTTAACAAAAACAAATTAAAGGGGCGTAATTGCCCCTTTTTGATTGGAGTGGTTAAATTGTATACTATGAATGGTTTTGTTTGGAATATAGTAACAGTATCACCGTATAGCAATATGCTACAAAGAAGTGACGGAAGTTATACTTGCGGAATGTGCGATAGAAACAATCAAACAATTTATATATCAAATATTTTGCGTGGCGGTTTTTTGCGCAAAGTTTTGCTACATGAGATATGCCATAGTGCAATGTTTTCCTATGGGATTGATATGACTTTGGAGCAGGAAGAAATGTTTTGCGACTTTTTGGCAACATACGCAGATGAAATAATTAGCATAACAAACAATGTATTCCAAACATTAAGAACTGCAATATAGACAAATATAGTCAAATATGATAATATACAATCAAAAATAAAAGAGGAGGGATTGCTCATGGCTTTGATTAAATGCCCGGAGTGCGGAAAAGAAATAAGTGATAATGCAAACAAATGTCCAAATTGTGGAAATCCCATGTATGTAAAAAAGAAACATTCTCCGCTTGGAATAGTCAGTGCAGTAATGTGCGGAATATCAATATTATTTCCAACACCTGGATATTCTACGATACTTGCCGTTCTTGCTATGTTATTGGCGATAATTGATTTAGTAAGGCAGGGGAAGAACAAATACATTATTGATGATTGGGTTGTTATTGTGATTGGTTTGCTAAATATTTTTGTTTTTAGGTTTTTGATAAAATAGAATAGGGGGATTCAGAAATGTCATTGATAAGATGTCCGGAGTGTAAAGGTCAGGTAAGTGATACGGCAGAGAGTTGTCCACATTGTGGTTATATAATCTCTAAATCAAAGGAATTGAAGAATTCGTTCATTGCAAATATGTTAGCAGCAGTAACCAATGTTATTAGTTTAGTTGGAATATTGGTCGAAGAATATTATCTATTGGCACTTATTCCGCTCGCTTGGACGATTGGTTTCAAATGCTATAGCTCATTTAGAGCAAACGAGGGATATGATGTTCAATATTATAAGAATCTTACGAAAGATAACTTAATTGCTTTTCTTATTATCCTTTGTTTTTCTGTGTTTTGGTATATAATGAAGAGCGGTATTTTATTTAGTTAGTATAGAGAAAGGTTGTAATTCATATGTGGAAAAGACTTTTGATAGTTATTTTGATTTGCGTTATATTCTTAGCAGTTTTTTATTTTGGCAGGTCATGCGTGATTGTGTATGATACTGGAGATAATATGCAGAGAGTAAATGAAATGCTTGATAACTAGATTTATCGGATAGAGACAGTATAATTTTATATTGTCTCTATTTTTTTTGCATTTAGGGCTTGACTTATGTGCGTACATAATTTATAATGATTTATGCGAGGACATAAATAGAAAGGAGATGATAATTTGTCACCAAGAACTGGTAGGCCACCATTACAAGACGTTTCCAGAACAGAAAAACTCAACATCAGATTAACAAAGCAAGAGAAACAAGATATTGAGTATTGTTCAGAAAAATTAAATCTATCAAGGACTGATACGATAATAAAAGGAATTGGACTTGTAAAAAAGGAAATTGAAAAATAAAAGAGTAATCGTTTACCAACCAAAGCAACACGATTACTCAATCAAACAACTCCATAAGGAATTGATAAATCTATTCTATCATTTTCTTGTGGAAAATCAAGCATTATTTGAAAGTGAGGAAAAAACATGGAAGAATTATTAAAAATTGCTTATCGGAACTTTATGGACACAAAAGACATGAACAATTCCGAGGAAGTTTGTATTATCAACAAGAACTGGGAAACAGCGGAAGACGCCATTGCCCGTTTGAGAGACATATTAAACCCGAGCCTGTTTCAGAATATAGATGAATCAATTCGCGATGGCATAGCAGATGTACAAGAAGCATCGTTTATTGCAGGATTTTCATACTGTGCTAAATTTCTGACAAACGGAAAGATTGATTTCTTCCCAGAGAAAGGTGGTGCTTGCTAATGAACGAAGTAATTACCATTGAGAACACCGAAATGCAAATTAGAGAGTATAACGGACAGCGAGTTGTTACTTTCAAGGATATTGATACAGTGCACGAAAATAAATCAGGTACAGCACGAAGAAACTTTAACCGAAACAAGAAACACTTTATTGAGGGTGAAGATTACTTCTCTTTGACAAAGAAGAATTCTAATGAGACAAATTCGTACATTAGAAATATCACTGTGCCGAACAAAGGAATTACACTATTAACAGAAAGTGGTTACTTGATGATTGTAAAATCTTTAAACGGAGATATAGCTTGGAAAGTACAGCGTCAATTAGTAAATTCATACTTCAAGGTAAAGCAGGAGATTCCGGAACGCAAAACCTATCCGCTACTCGTAGAGGATAAATGGCTTGCAGAAATGGAACCAAACTTTGAATATCTTTGTAAGGAATACAAACTGACGAGAAAAGGGTTGTACCACAAGATTCTTTTGGATATTGGAAAATCATACAATGTAGATGATTACAAGATACTCTATAAGTACGAAAAAGGTTACGAATCAAGGTTTGTTATGGAAGTTGTATCGTACTTTGCGGAACTAAGAGAAGAAGCAGAGAAAACCATACTAGAACACGTTGCAAGGAAGAAAAATAAGAAATAGAAAGAAAAGCACCGTGCGTGAGGAATATTGGGGTATGTACCCGATACGCACAAATGCTGTTTGCGTATCATAAAACTTTTGATAGGAGGAATACGAAGTATGAATGGTATAATTACCCCTACAAAAGATGAGATTAGTCCAACAATCGGCAGTGCGACGAATGTTGTTGAATTTACTAACGGAGAGTTTGGAAAAATCCGCACAGTTACTATTGACGGAAGACCTTATTTTGTCGCAAATGATGTTGCAAAATCATTGGGTTATAAAGATGTAATTAACGCAATTAAGCAACATTGCAGGTGGGTGGTAAAACACGACATACCACATCCACAGAGCAAAACTAAAACAATCGAAGTAAACGTTATTCCAGAGGGAGATATTTACAGATTGGTAGCAAGCAGTCAACTCCCAAACGCAGAAAAGTTTGAAAATTGGCTATTTGATGAGGTACTTCCAACCATACGAAAGACTGGCGGCTATGTGAATAACGATGAATTGTTCATCAATACATATTTGCCGTTCGCAGAGGAAAGCACAAAGGTATTATTTTTGCAGACTTTACAGACTGTCAGAGAACAGAATGAGATTATCCAACGTCAGCAAACGGAAATCAAGGAACAGAAGCAAGAAATCGTACACAAGGAAGATGTTATTATTGGACTTGTTGGAGATATTGACCTTGCGACCAAACGACAGAGGATTACCCAGATTGTCAGACACTGTAAAAACAAGCAGTACAAAGAAAGATACCGCTTGTTATATGGAGAGTTTGAAAGAAAATATCACTGCAATCTAAAGTTGCGCATGGAGAGTGATATACTAAAGCCGAAAGCCAAAAATACTATGGACTATATAGACCGTGGTATGAACATGATTCCGGAACTCTATGAGATTGCTTGTAAGTTGTTTGAAAATGATGTTGAAGAACTGAAAGCTGAATGGGATTTTGTTGTGGCGTAAACTACGAGGATGAATAATTAAAATTGACAGCAGACAGTATAACAATAGAGATAAATCTTGCGAAATGCGAGTTTATGATAAACCCATCGACTAATACTTAGTTGGTGGGTTTTATTTTAGTCCAATATTAGTTCAAGATTAGTCCAACTCGTGATATAATAATAAGAAATAGGAGCCTAAATTATGGAAAAGGCTCCTACTTTTTTGTCTAATTGGCAACCGGGGGGAGAAATAAATGGTTTCCGTATTATATTGGCTTTAGACCTTTACAGTGTACCATACAATCAGATGATACACAAATGATTTTTCAATGCGTTCTCAACACGTTTTTCACTGATACTGATATATCTTTGCGTTGTGGAACTGGATGAGTGCTGTAGCAGGTGACGCACCAACTCTATATCATAATCGTTGTTAAGGTACATTTCCGTAGCGTAGAACTTACGAAAACTGTGTGTTGATATTCCGTCAATTCCAAAGAAATCTGCTACGATTTTCAATTGTTTCTGTACGGCTCTTTCGCTGATTGGAAAGATTCTTGCGGTTGGTGCAATTCCGTTATCCTCGGTGTACTGCTTTAAGAATTGGAATAATTCAGTTGGAACCGTGAAGTTTCTTCCCTTTCCGGTTTTCTGCTCTACAATATCCAGATGATAGCGGCCGCTCTCGTATACCACGTCTGAAAGCGTAAGGTGCAGTATATCAGAGATTCTAACTCCGATGTTTGCTTGCACTACCAGTAATGTCGCAAGCCGTTTATTTGGCTTGAATACGTGTTCTCCGTAATTGAATCCTTTGCGGATTGCGTTTATTATTTCTTTGTAGGTTTCCTTGTCTAATGCTTTTGTCTTTTTGTTCATGATGAACACTCCTTTCTTTTTTATGCCCGGTAAGCAAAATATTTTTATACCCCCCTACCTTTCAAATTTTCAAGGTTGGAGAGAGATTTTTTGCGTTTTCGGAATTTTCGCCCGATAATGCAAATTTTTTGATACCCCCCGGGGTTGCTAATTTTTATAGTTGCAGGGTGAATTTTTTCAAATTGATTTATATTAACAGTTTTTGCACTGTTTTTTACTTTACTGATTTTAGATACACTAAATAAAGGCTTGCCCTTGTGAGACGTTCCAAGGTGTCCATTTTGCCTTTTTATCTCGTGAGCCTATAAACACATTGTCATAGATATATAAAATCAGTATACGGCGAATATATAGCGTTGTCAAGGTGCTATGCGTTTTTTGCATCCAAACCAAACCGGAACACAACCGGCAGGAAAAAACAATCTTTTGTTTTTCTGTATCGCAAACACACCGCCGGAGATTTGCGAAAAGCAAAACGGCAGCAGGGCGCGCGCCCACCAAAAGCAGGCAGAGCACACGGCAAAAAGCCGGAACGCATCCGGCTAATTGTTATAATAGATATAAATTGACGAATAAAACCCGCGCGGCTCAACCTTTATCCCGGCATAGTGCCTTGACACGTGCCGCCGGATTTCTGCCAGTGTTGCGAATTGTTCCGCCGTTGGTGATTGTCCTTGGTATGGCGTTGATACCTCCAACGCTTCGCCACCTCCGAAAAGTTTAATTTTTTCTGGATTATAACCGGATTTCTCTAGCCATTTTTGCAATGATTTAACCATGTCACCGCCTTCAATCTTTTTTATTTTGCCAAAATGCAAGAAAAGAAACCGCCGGAAAAAACCGGCGCAGCTTCTTTTTTGTCTAATTCAAGCACTCATCAATTTTTTTCGCAAGATGTGGAAAAGCTTCTTGTATTTCTTGCACTGTGTCGGCGTAGTAATCGCCAACTGATTTTCCGAAAATTCTAATATTTCCGGTGTAAAAAGCGCCTAAATCGTTAAAATAAATGTCTAAACTCGTAGCTTGTTCTTTTTTGTCACTGTACCACATATCAATTTTTATCATAATATAACCACCTTCCTATTTTTTATTTTTATCCCTCAAAAGGGAAAAGCAAGCCGGGGAATCGAACCCCGGTAAATCCTAGCTTGCTAATTTTGATTATTTGGCTTTCTCCGCATGCTTTGCGAGCTCTCTATAAAGCAGCTTGCACGCTGTTATTTCTGCCTTATCCTCTGTATATTTTTCTTTTTCCTCTTCCGTCTCGTCTAAAATATCAGCGAGCCAATCAGTGGCAGAGCCGAGAAAAATATCATCAGAAACAGGAAATGCGGTTGGTAGTCCGCTCATCCAATCAATAAATAAATCCTGCCTGCTGATTCTTCCCGCAATATACCGGTTGTCATATTTGCATTTTTCAATTTCAAAAGCTGTCAAAATGTCTTTACAAATTTCGTTGTATTCGGTTTTTGCCGTTTTCCCGTCATATGAAAAATATTCCTCGGCTGCTTCATAACTTTCAATTATTTTGTTTTCGATTGCTTTCATAACCTCTTTACTATTTGTTTTTTTCATAATTCTTTACCTTTTCGGGAATCTATGATATAATTCCCTTACCTTTCTTTTTTTGATTGGTGGCGGCGTGTGCTTGGTAGGCTTGCCGCCTTTTTTGTTTCTGTATATAATATAACCTACTTTTAGAATAATGTCAAGTATTTTTGTAATCTTTTTTGTGAATATTTTTTCTTGCTTTCTTCCTATATATATGATACAATTAAAACGCTAGGAGGTGATGAACTTTGATAAGATATAAAACCGATGTTCTGGAGTTGCTAAAAAAACACGGATACAATCAAACACGCATACAAAAGGAAAAACTGCTTTCAGGACAAACAAACGCAAACTTGCGAACTGGTAAGATGGTAAATTTAGATACCATAAATAAAATTTGCGTTATGTGTCGCTGCCAACCAGGGGATATATTGGAAGTGATTCCAACGGATGAAGAAAAAATCAAATTCTTTTGAAAAAGTAGTTGACAATATTCTAAAAATAGGTTATAATTGATTTATCAAATAAAGAAAGGACACGGGAGACCGTGGAAAGGTGAAGAATATGTTGGATATGATTAGATTGCTACATGGAAGTAATAAATATAGTTATAAAGAGTTTGAAAAATTTAAACCACTTGATACTATATGTGGTGATGCTTCTGCACCTGATGAGATTAAAATTTGGTCAGAAAAAGACTTTGATTATGATTTTGATGCAATGAAAGAAACTGCAATGGAAGAATTAGAAGAAAAATTCTGTTCAGCAACTTATTTTGAAAAATTGATTGAAGTTGATGAATGGAGTTTGGAATTTTATACAGCAGATGAAAATGGTGAATTTATTGAAGGCTCTGACTACGAACCTGCACCAATGCGATATAAAGTTAATTATAATACTGGCGCAGGTGATGAAGATGCCTATTCAATTGAGGAAGCTAAAAAGAAAGCAGAATTGGGTATTTGCTATACGCAAGAACCAATTGACATATTTGACAGGGAGAAAGAAGAAGTCGTTTCAACGCTCCCATGGTACGGAGTTCAGCCAGGGGATGACGACGAGCCGCTTGAAGAGATTGGCGGCGGCTTTTACGGTCAATGGGTGGATTTATAAACAGATTCCAGAAGAAAAGGGCGGCTTTTTAGCCGTCTTTTTTTGTGCGTTTTGTTATCAGTTTGTTATCGACTTGTAAACATGTTGTATACAGTTCTGTTATCAGTCTGTATACAATCTATTTCCAAAGTGTAGACCAGATAAGATAAGGTTAGATAAGGTTAGAGAAGATAAGTATATATATAGTCGGGCAGATTCCCCGACGCCGTACCCGGATTCATAAAAAACGGCTCAAACTCGACAAATAAATATTATAAATTTATTATTGACAATAATTTGTGTATCGTGTATAGTAAGGGCAGATATTAAAATACTGCTCTGGAAACAGTAGCACACAGACGGCAGCATATATAAACGCTGACGCAAGAGGATAACTTTTTATTTTTCTTGTGTTGGCGTTTTTTATTTTTGAATGTTTGGAGGTGATGTTGTGAAAGATAATGTTGTTAAAAGCGAGATAGGTATTGAGGTATACAAAAACGATATATTTAGGCTAGTTGATGAGTACATAGACACGGAACTAGATGGAGATGCTGAAAGTGTAGCTGATAACTTTGTATCTATGATTTTTTACATCGCTGATAATATTCAAAAGCCTAGTAATGACGATATAGATTTACTGGATAATTTATTTAGTATTTATGTCCGTATATGTGCTAAGTATAAAGTACTACCAACCTTGGAAGTATTTAGTTTTTTGGTTGGTATTGATAGAAATACATTTACTGATTGGTCTATGGGTAGGTATAGGGTTAGCACTGCACATGGTAGCACAGTCAAAAAATGGTTTGATATTTGCAAATCTTTCACGCTTAACCGCTTGCATAACCAGACCGGAACAAATGCCAATCTGATATTTATTGCAAAGGCGGCTTACGGTATGGCTGAGACTGCTCCGGTGCAGGTCGGCAACCAAAACAACCAATCATTAGCCGATAGCGAGCTTCCAAAATTGACAAATCCGGCACAAGAAGTCATTGAAATCGAGCAAAAAGACGGATAAACAACGGAAAAGCGTTAAAGTTCGTAAAATTGTAGTTTTACGAACTTAGTAAAACAGAGGACTAGCAGCCTACCCCCTACCCCTCTATTGGGGGATTAAAAAACCGCCTACTAAGTCCCCCATACTCCCGAAAAAATAAAAAAGGGGTTTTTGAGAATGGAAAATGAATTGCTGAAAACGGAATACTCAAAGACGTTTGACGATAAGCGAAAAGCGTTGATATGTCAAAGCTATTACAAGTACGGCAAGGCAAGCAGAAATTTCGCAACCGGAAATGTGGATGCGATTGGAAGTCTTAAAAAGTGTCTTGCGAAGTTTGAAGAAACTGGAAACACAGAATATCTTTGCGACGTAGCAAATTACGCAATGTTCCGTTTTATGTTTCCACAGAACTTAGAGTATTTCAAGAATACGGATTCAGATGGTTCGGCAGGAATTGTTGGAATGAGTGTAAAAGAAATGGAGGACTTCAAGGATGGAAGATAACGAAAAACTGTGTTGTGGAAATTGTAAATATGCTTCATATAGCCGTGAGAATGGTTATGTGTGCGAGAATATGAACAGTGACTATGCATCTGATTATGTCGAACACGACCACGGATGCGAAGAGTGGAGGAACCGTGATGATTAGTTTTTTGATTCGATACATTGCTGTGGTTTATTTTGGATTCATAGTGGTATTTTCGTTTTTGAACATAGTGTTAGGCGAAAGACCTCGTGATAGAATAATGTCAATAATCAATTTTTGTGCGTCCATTGTGGCGATATATTTTATAACTCATTAAGAGTTTTACCATATCCCTTGAACTCTTAAACGTGATAAGGAGTGTGAATCACAAAGAGGGGCAATGTATATCCGTTCTAGCCGAGAGCGAATCGGAATACAACACCGGCAATTCGGTGTATATGGTTTGTTCATGTTTTTTGCTTTTGCATGAACCTTTCTTGACCCACTAGCGGAAAGCTGATTAAAGGACCGTCACAAGGTCCGGTGGGGTTTATGGTTTCGTTGCGATAGTTCCCAGTGTCCAAAGTAGCCGGACGCAAAAGAATCGCAACAGTGCGGATTAAAACACAGATGCATGTATGCCAATCCGTACTTACGGCGATAGCATAATGGATAATGCGTTGTGTAGAATCCCACTATACACAAAGAATCGTGGTTCAAATCCCCGATTGCCGATTTCCCCGATAGAGGGGATGATACAATGCAAAGACACCTAGAATTTTTCTGTTTTTCGATATAATCATTAGTCATTTGAATGGGTGTCTTTGCTGATGTGTGGCGAAAAGGGTAGACGCAGGAAACCACAAGTACGATGCCAAAGTGAGCCGAAAGGATATGGACAAAGGCATCATGTGAGGTTCGATTCCTCACCACATCAATGTTCCGGTTCGCTACCGGATAAGCAAGCGTTTCGGTATTCCTTGCTGAAATAATTAAAATGCTTGTGTTGGTTGTCTGACAGTAGAGTATGGACAGAATAGTAATAAGTGACCGGATAATACTTTCCAACACAAGAAACCGAATATAACTGGAGGTGTAAAATGGCAAGTATTATTAAAACTTACAATTTCAAAAACGGAAGAACGATTGATACAGATGAAATTCATTACGCAAACGGAGAATTTGTTTCTCTTGAAGATTACAAAATTGAAAGAGAAAAAAAATTTTATCTTGAAAGTAAATTAGATAAATACGTTAGATTGCATTCAAGATTTACTGATTCTGCACTAAGAGATTTCGATAGCGGAGATTATGCGTCGTTGTGTGTTTTAACAATAAGTGAATTATCCGGTTATAAAGACAGAATAGAAGAATTAGAAAATGAGATACATACCATGGATTGTTTCTCAAACCCTTTGGATGTTGTTAAAATGCTTACTAGCGCAACGTGCGAAGTGAAAAATCCATCTATTGGAGAACCACTAGAAACAAAAAAATATACCATTGATGAGTTAAAACAGATTGCAGAGTATTTGCTTGTTTACTGCAAGTATAACAAAGAAGATGAATAAATAATATGCCAGAGGTGTGGAAATACGTTTTACCAACGCACCCTGTGGGTTAAAATATGGAGAGTGATAGAATGGAAAATTTAATTGCTGTTTATGCTTTATGGTTGTTTTTAGGTAATTTCATATATTTTTACTGTGTAGATAGCAAAGATATATTTGCATTATGCTATTACGGTTTTGTATCAAAGTATCTGTACGAAGAAACAGAAATGAATATGTTCGGATGTGTAATGATTGCACTATTATGTTATGTTTTTTTCCCAATTTTATTCATACCACGAAGCATAGGAATGGTTGTGTTTTGGATATTTCACGTTGGGAGAAAGAAATGATTGGTTGATTGATAAAGGGGATATGGAAATGTGTGAATTTTGCAAAAACATTTATACCAAAGATTACACAAGCACAAAATACAAAGATTACATATACAAAGATGAACACGGTGTTTATATACATTTCGCAACGGGAGATAGTTTTATGGATTTTGATTATGAAATCAATAATTGCCCTAAGTGTGGTAGGAAGTTGGTGGATTGATGGAAAAAACTATTTTGTATGTTTCTAAGTCTGAAAAAGATATACAATTTTTTTTGAAATATCTTCAAGAGAAATTAGAATCAGAAGAAAAGGAGTATTTCATAGACAAAAAAAACAAAGTTTTGAAAACGTCAAAATATAATATTATCGGCAAGAATGTTTATGAAAATATTGCTGGAAAAGGATATGGATATTGTTTATATTATTGCTTTTCAAGTAATTTTAATAAATATAAGTGTAGTCAATCGGAATATGAGAAACTGCACGAAATCCTTATTCACACAAGAGAAGATTCGAGGGAAATATGTGAACTTGAAATTTTGCATATGCTAGGGTTAGTTTAAAAGGCGGTGGAAGAATGAAACATCAAAAAGAATGGTACACTTGCGACAGGTGTGGGAAAGAGATAAAAGTAGGTCTGTTGTGTATGAAATCAATCACACAAAATGACATATTAAATATTACCTACGATTTATGTAATAAGTGTATGGAAGATTTTGAGAGGTTTATGGAAAATGAGTGATGTAAGATTGGTTGGTAAGATTGATTCACGGAAATTGGTTCCTTGTTTCAACGAAAATAATAGAATACCTGCAAATATGATTTCGGAAAGTAATGCGATTTTGAGTTTGGGTGTAAAAGCATTAAGAAAATTGCATGATTGTGATATAGAACATTTTGTTTTGCCTAGTGAAGAAATCACAAAAAGGGTATTGAAGAGGTGATGGATAATTATGCGTTTTATGTTTAGGCAAAGAAAAAAACGAAAATCAAAACAAGTAACATTAAAAGACTTAAAAAAAGATTTTGATAAAAACGGAGAATACAGATATGTTCTTGTTACGATTGAAACAAAAAAGCCATATTCAATTGCAAAAACATACAAAGACGCAATGGAAGCGGTAGAAAGAAGTTACGAATATGATTATCCTTTATACGTTGTTGATTTGCTTTATTGGAAAGGATAGTGAAAATGAAAATGCTATTTAGATTTATAAAAAACATAAAGTCTTTTTGGAAATTCTACAAGGATTATGAGTACAACGGAAAAGATTGCCAATTTATAATTGAGAATTATCAAGAGGTTTTGTGTAGCAGAACAAAGACAATGAGTAAGCCTACATATTATGCATCGGCTGTAATAGCGGAAATAGATGAATGGTATAACGAATCTTGGAAGTCCGTATATGGATGCGAGCCAATTGAAAACATAAAAGAACGTGGGGAAAAGACAGATAAAGTTGAAACTTGTGGATTTCCAGAAAGGGTGTGTCATTATGAAAATAACAGAAATGAATAATTGCATTGAGAAAATGAGAGAGTGTTACAGTTTTGATGATGACAAAACGGAAGTATGGCTTGGAGAAGATGTGCGTAGTTCATGTAATAGATATATTTCTGTTTGTACAAAAGATGAAAATGGAACAAAAATTGAACTGACAAGATATGCGGAAGAATTAGTTGAAAAGTAATTGCCGATTATCGGCTGAAAGGAAATGCTATGAATGGAATAATGATAGATGATTTGTTAGAACCATTAAATGATGTGATTAGCAAAAATGCATTAAGTAAGATTCCAAAACAGAATAAAGGAACAGTCAAACAGTGGACTTCTTTGTGGAGACGTAGCAAAGATGGAAAACTCACTTGTTTGGAGTTTAAAAGAGTAAAATAAACAATTTCCGGCTAACAAACGGAGTTAGTCGCTAACCTAGAAAAATTATAGGCAGGATGCCTATTATAGCATCTCTGCTTGTGTGGAGGTGCTTTTTTAATGCATACAATTGAAGATGAGAAAAATATAAAAGAATACGAAAAATACATATTACGGAATGGAATAGACCGTAGTGTAATAGATGCATATTGCGAAGCAAGTAAAATTATACTTTGCGGAAGAAAAGACCGTGAATATGGATTGAAAGTTTCTACAAGAGCAAAAGAACTGATTTTTGGGTATATAAAATCAATTACAAATGGTGCTGACTTTAATTGGCTTGAAACACAATCTCAAAAAAACAAGCAGTCGTATGATATTTTAGATAAATATTACGATTTACTGCTTTATGAAGCACCTTACATTCTTGATAGTTACATTCTTTACATAGAAAAAAACAGACCTAAGAAAGAAAGATTTTACGAGCCTAGAAGAAAAACCCTTAAACAAGTTGCCGATAAGTTGCAGGAACTTGAAGATGGAAAACTTGACGAATTGTTTATTCACATGCCGCCAAGGACTGGTAAGAGTCAGATAATAACGCTTGCTGTATCATGGCATTGTGCAAAAGACACAGAAAAAAGCAATTTGTATGTGACATACAAAGAGGGATTAGGCGGAGCGTTTTTAACTGGTGTCATGGAAATCTGGACAGACCCAACATATTGTTTTTCCGATGTATTTCCAAAAGTAAAAGTTGCTGATACGGATTCAAAAAATCATAAAGTAGACCTTGTGAGAAAAAAGAAGTACAAAACACTTTCGGGAAAAGGATTGGAAAGTGGACTTAATGGAGAATATGACGCTTACGGATGGATGGTATTGGATGATATTCTTGAAGGCATTCAAGATGTGCTTAACCCGGACACACTCAAACGAAAGCAGATTATCTTTGACAATAATGTAATGTCACGTAAAAAGGAACAGTGCAAACTAATCCATAATGGTACAATTTGGAGTTTGCACGACCTTTATAGTGATAGATTGGATTTCTTACAGAATAACCCAGAAGCCAAAAATATCAGATATGACATTTTGAAGATACCGGCTTTGAACGAAAACGATGAAAGTAACTTTGATTATGATTACGGTGTTGGATATACTACACAATACTACCGGACGTTAAGAGCAAAGTTTGAAGAAAACGACGATATGGCATCTTGGTACGCACAGTATCAGCAGGAACCAATTGAAAGAGACGGTGCAGTTTTTAATCCGGAACACATGAGATTTTACAATGGTGTATTGCCGGAAGAAGAACCTTACAGAATATGTGCTGCTTGTGACGTTGCTTTAGGCGGTGAAGATTTTCTTGCATTTGCGGTTGCTTATATGTACGAGGATGGTTCAATTTACATTGACGATGTTGTTTTCGACAACAGTGAAAAGAAAATAACAAAACCTAAAGTAGCAAACATGATTATTGATAATGACGTTGGAAGTGCGTTTTTTGAAGCAAACCAAGGTGGAGAAGGATATAAGGATGAAATCGAAGAATTACTAAAGAAAAAAGGACGGAAAATAAATCTACGTTCTGAATATGCACCTACAAATATGAGAAAAGCACAAAGGATATGGGATAAGGCTGGAAGTATTAGAGAGTTTTATTTCCGTGATGTTGGATGTCGAAGTCAGGAATACAGAAAATTTATGACAAATTTATATAGTTTTACGGTTACTGGAAAAAACAAACATGAGGATGCGGCGGATTGCCTTGCGTCTTTAGCATACTTTATTGAGGGAAATTGGAGTATGGCAAAAATAGAAGTGCCAAAAAACCCATTTAGAGGAGGTTATAGAAATTATGGATACTAAAACATATTTACAGCAAATTAGTAGACTTGACCGAATGATAAACAATAAGTTATCTGAAATACAGCAATTTAGAGAACTGGCAAGAAGTGTTTCTGCTGTAAAAAATGAAGAAAGAGTAAAAACAAGTCCTAACTTTGACAAAATGGGTTCGACCTATTGCAAAATTGAAAAGATGGAAGAGGAATTAGATGATTTAATCGACACCTATGTAGATAAAAAGAATTTTATTGTTTCGCAAATTGATGGAATTGACAACGAAATTTATTATCATATTTTGTTTGCTCGGTATGTTGAGAAAAAGACATTTGAAAAAATAGCAGATGAAATGACATATTCATGGAGACAAACAATTAGAATACACGGAAGAGCATTGCAGGAATTTGAAAAGTTATATGGAAAAACATACAAAGATTGATAATATGTCATAGTATGTCATATTGCAATTATTATATAATATAAAATGAAGAAATCAAAATAAAACACTGCCAAAAAAAGGCGGTGTTTTTTTATTGCAAGAAACGAGGTTTTTATGACGGAACCAAAAACGATATATTGTCCAAGGTGCGGAAGAAAAGTAGCCGTATGGGATGGACGTTCCAGTATGAATATTTCTGTGAATTGCAAAAAATGCAGAAAAAGAGTTGTTTACCATGTAGATACTGGAACTACAGAGTTAAAAAAAATAGTACAAAGGACAACATCAAGTGGAATGATGTTTTGTTAGTGAGGTGCTTTAATGTTTAAGTATTATGGAAAAAACATAAGACCGTTTACGGCAGTAAATCAATGCAATTTTGGAAGAAAAGTAATTTCTACAAATAAATCCAAAATTACAAAATTAAATATTGTCGAAGAATTAAACAAGGCACTTTCGATTCACAAGCAGAATGCAAAAGAAATCAATTACCTTGATAGATATTACAGAGGAGACCAGCCTATTTTATACCGTAAAAAGGTAAATAGACCGGAGGTAAACAACAAACTTGTTTTAAATCTTGCTTATGAACTTGTTGAACGTAAGACTGCTGAAATATGTGCAGAGCCTATTCAGTATGTGTTACGTGGAACAGACGATAAGAAATCAGAAGAGATTACGGAACTGAATGTCACGATGGATTCTGAAAGCAAGCAAGAAGTAGATATTGATATTTGCCGTTGGCGAAGTATTTGCGGTACGGCTTATAGATTTGTTGGAAATGACAACGGAAACGGAGATTTGCTTGACGAAAGCGACTTTGCTTTGTTTTCGGAAGACCCACGCTATACGTTTGTTGTTTATTACTCAAATAGAAAACCCGCATTTTCTTGTCAAATTAGAGAAGATGAAAACGATAATTCAATATACTTTTGCTATACGGAAAGAGAGTATTTTGAAATTGTTGACGGAAAAATTAAAAGTAGTGGGTTGAACGGAAATAACGCTATTCCGGTTGTGGAATATCCAAATAATGCAAGAAGGTTATCGGATATTGAGATTACAATTTCTATTACGGATTCAATCAATACATTATCTTCTGACCGGGTAAACGGAATTGAGCAGTTTGTTTCCGCATGGATTAAATTTGTGAATTGTGAGATTGACGAAGAAACATTTTCACAGATGAGATTAGAGGGTGCTTTAGTTGTTAAATCAAACAATGGCGAAAATAAAGCTGACGTTGATGTTATGACAAATGAACTGAATCAAACAGAAAGTCAAGTTGTTTTTGATGATTTGTTTGAAAGGTTTTTGAGCATTCAAGGATTGGCTAATCGTTCCAATAACAATGCCGGAGGTGATACTGGAAATGCGGTAAACCTACGAAACGGACATTATGATGCAGGACTAAGAACGGCAATCAACGAACCGATACTAAAAAAATCGGAAAGAATGTCTCTTAGAATTATACTAAATCGTTTGCGTATAAAGCGAAACTTTACGCTTATGCCAAGCGACATTGAAATACATATCAACCATAATAAAATAGATAATCTGCTTACAAAATCAGAAGCACTTAAAATGTTACTTGAAGCAGGGGTTGATTACAAAAGGGCAATTAAAACTGTTGATTTGTTTAGTGACAGTGAGGCGGTTGCACTTGAATCAAAAGACAGAATGGAATATCTGTACCCGACAAGTAAGGATGTTGTAACAGAACCAAATAACAATCCAGTAAATAAAGAGGTAGTCGAATAGACTATCTCTTTTATTTTATAAAAATTTGCAGTTGTGCGTAAAACAACAGAACAATTCAAGCGGAGCAAACCGTGTTAAAAAACGTGAATTGACGGAGGTAATTATGACTAGAGAACAGGCAAAACAGAAACTTATTTCTTTTGGAGTGGCAGAGCCAACGGATGAGCAGATTTCAGATTTGCTTAATTCTATCAATGCTGAAACAAAGAAAGAAAAAGAAAGAGCAGATGACTATAAGGAAAAAGCTAATAGGGCTGATGAATTACAGACACAGCTTGACGAGCTTAATAGTCAGAACATGACAGAGCTTGAAAAAGCAACAACGGCACTTGAAACAGCAAACCAAAAAATTGCGCAGCTTGAAAAGAAAGACACAGTTCGCACACAGAGAGCAAATGCAATGGAAAAGTTTGGTATTACAGCAGAGCAGGCAAGCAAAGTTGTTACAGATGATGGTGCTACAGATTATGAGGTTCTCGGTCAGATTTTTGCCGACAGTAAAAAAACGGCAATCGCTGAATATGAGAAACAGAAACTTGATGATACACCTAATCCGGGTGGTTCTACAGGCGGAAACAATGGCGATAATAAGCCGGAAGATGTAAAAAATGCTGAAAGTATTTCGTTTGGAAATGTATCGGCTGAACAGTCAACTAAAGACTATTACAAAATTTAGGAAAGTAGAGGTAAAGAATTATGGGAAAACCAATCGTAAGAGATTTTACGCAGGGAAAAGGCATCTTAAAATTCTTCCCTTATGAGGGAGCGGCTTGCTTAGTACCGCAGACAATGAAATCTACAGCAGATGAAAATGGAAATAAAATTGTGCCGGCTGGTACACCTTTTCCATCTAATGATGCAGATTGCAAAGGTTATCTTTTGCATGACGTAGATGTTACACAGGGCGATGCACCAGGAACTTACGTTTATCAGGGAACAATTGATTGGACAAAGGTTACAAGCCTTTCTATTGCTGATGCGGCTAGAACGGCGACACCAAGAGTTACTTTTTATGGTGCGCCAAAAATTGAAGCAACTAAGAACAATTGATAAGAAAATAGGAGGTAGAAAAATATGCCAGCATTACCATTATCAGAAGCATTTACAGCAAGAAGCCTTGGTGTAATGTGGAATAATTATCAGAAGACATTAGGTTCTGAACCATATCTTGGCAGACAGAAATTTGGAACACGTAAACAGGATTCTCTTGACCTTAGATTTATCAAAGGGAAAAGTGGATTGCCAGTATCTTTGAAAGCATCTAATTTTGACGCACAGGCAGAATTAAGAGATGTTGGTGGATTCTCTGATATTACGAATAAGATGCCGTTTTATCGTGAATCTTACATGGTAACAGAGGAAGAGGAACAGCAGTATGACGACTACAGAAGTTCCGAAAATGTAAATCTTGCAAACGGTGTTTTGCGTGAGATTAGCAAAAAGCCAATGATGTTAATTGAAGGAGCAAGAGTTGTTCCGGAACGTCATATTTGGAGTTTGCTCGCACCGGTTGACGGTATTCCTAAGGTAAAAGTTGCAATTGATGGAAAACCTTATGATGTTGAGTATGTGCAAGGTGACGGTGCAGAACACAAAGAAAAAAACTTTAAGGAAATTACAGGAACAAGTGCTTGGGATAAATCAGATACAGCAGCTCCACTTGATGATTTGATTACTGCAAAAAATGAGTTTGCAAAACAGACCGGGTATTCTCTTACAAGATTTTCTATGAATACAGAGACTTGGGAAATGCTTCTTAAAGCAGAGGATACAAAGAAGCAAGTACTTGGAATTACTGCTTATACTGGCGGTATCAGATTGCAGCAGGCGCAGGTTGCTGAATATCTTCGTGGATATGGAATTGAAATCGAAATCTACAATAAGTTGTATATGGATGAATCCGGAAATGCACAGTATTTTATTCCAACCGGAATTGTATCTGCACAGTCTGCCGGTGTTTTCCTTGGAGACTATGTATTTGGAAGAACACCAGAAGAAAGAAGTGGAAGTCTTACAGACGGAAACCTTTCCATTGTTGAAACTGGTATTTCCGTATATACATACGCTACAAACCATCCAATCAACACACACTGTGTTGTATCTATGATTGGATTGCCTACGTTTGAGGGTATGGACAGCGTACTTGTAATGAAAGTTAAGGAGGACTAAGCCTATGATTGCTACACATTCCATAAAATATAACGGTGTGTGGTATAAGGCAGGAGATGAGATTAAAGAAACGGCAGAGGTTAATAATACTTCCTCTGCTTTTTCTAAGTCTTATACCAAAACAGAAATCAATCGTATGTCTACCGCTGATTTACAAAAACTTGCTAACGAGCAGGGATTTGATAAAGCGGAAGAGATTAGCGGCGCAGATTTAAAGAAAATGTTGATTGAAAAATTCGGATTATAGGAGTTTGAATTATGGATGAAGCAATGGAAGTAGGACTGCAAGAAGAAATTATTGCAGATTTGACAATTGAATATGGAAATGAGCCTACGTTTAATGCTGACATAATTTCAGTAAAGGTCAAAGATGCTATACGAGAAGTTAAGAACAGAAGAAACTATCAGGCAACATCTTATACAGATGAGGAAGTTGAGAAAGACCTTTACGATAACTACTATTCCGTAATTAAGAATTTGGCAGTATATGATTTTGCACAGATGGGCGCACCATTTGAAAGTAGCCATAGCGAAAATTCAATTTCAAGGACTTGGGTTAGCCGTGATGATATTTTGAAATGCGTTTATCCATTTGTGCAGGTCTTATAGAAGATTGTGCGTGAGTTGTTTAGAGTATCTAAATTTCTCGCAGGGCGTTTCGTGTAAGCGGTGGAGGGCAACGAAACACTATAATTTGCGGAAAGGCGGTAAGGTATGAATATTGAGATTGCTTTACTTATTAGCGTTATTTCCGTTTGTTTTTCTGTTTACTTTGGACTAAAGAATAATAAGCGGACAGACACAAAAGATATAGAAGAACGCGTAAAAGACAACACAAGAATCAATGTAAAACTTGATGATATAGGTCAAGATACTAAAGAGATTAAATCAGAAATATCATCCATGAGGGAAGATATTAAAATGCACAATGACAGAATTATTAAAGTTGAAGAAAGTTGCAAGCAGGCTCATCACAGGCTTAACGGACTTGAAGAACGTCTCAACGGAAAGGAAGTAAGAAAAGATGGATAGTATTATGAGTTATGTAAAACCGGAACTGATTGTAGTAGCAGTTGTTCTGTATATTATCGGTGTCGGAATTAAAAAAATGGATGTCATCAAAGATAAGTACATTCCTTGTATTTTAGGTGTACTTGGTATTTTGCTTTGTGCCATTTGGGTAATGGCAAATACATCTATTGGAACAGTACCAGAAATGCTTATGGCAGTTTTTACATCAATTGTTCAGGGTGTCCTTGTTGCCGGATTGAGCGTATACGGAAATCAGCTTATCAAGCAGATTAAATCAAGTGAGTAGGTGGTTGCCTTGATGACGTTGGCATCTAACAAACAAAAAATGTATTATTCGTTGCAAGACGGGCAAATACCAATTTATGAAAGTTATACAGACGAAGAAGGAAATGTAATTTACATTACGGATGATGATGGAAACAAGATTGAAACCGGAGAAACAACAATTGGTTATACAAAACCAGTTGAGTTTAAGGCAAACATCACAAATAAGTTGAATGAAGTTGTATGGCAAGACTATGGTATTGATGATAGTACAAACTATGCACAAATCATTGTTAGTAAAGGTTATTTGCCTTTGAAATCCGGTAGCGTGATTTGGAAGAAGTCAGAAATCGTATACAAGGATGATGATAACACAATTCCAGATGAAAGCAGTGCTGATTACACAGTAAAAGGTGTTGCAGATGAAGGATTAAATGAGGACTTGTTCTTGTTAAAAAGGAATGTGAAATAGTATGGGAAAAAAAACATTTACTGCGGACTTGTCTGTAAGTGGATTAAACGCCCTTAAAAAGCAACTTTTGCAGTATAGGGATGATTTACCTATAAAATGCAAGCAACTTGTTTCTAGTCTATTACAAAGTGGTGTAGAGGTTGCTGAAACAAATATATCAGAGAGTCCATTAGGCAAGTATGTTACGGTTTCGACAAACATATCTGCTGACAAGATGGGGTGTAATGGTATATTGCTTGCTAAAGGGCAAGTAAAAGAACAATATGGTTACGCACCGTTTAGTATATTGCTTGCTATTGAGTTTGGTGCAGGTGTTCATTTTAACCCAACAAAAAATCCATTAGTTGGAAGTAAATTCCCTTATGGCGTTGGTACATTTCCGGGGCAGACACACGCTTATGACGATATGTGGTGGTATTGGAATGAAAAGGAACAAAAATGGATGCCTACGCATGGTGTAAAAGCCACTATGCCTATGTATAAAGCAGGAAAAGATATAAGAAGCAAAATTATAAAGACGGCGAAAGAAATATTTTGAAAGTAGGTGGTACATATGTCGGTGGAATGGGATGAATTAGTGCCATCTACTGTATTCACAAGGATAAAAACAAAATTTTCTGATAGTTTGAAAAAAAAATACAAAATGACAGACAAAAACTTTTCTTCCGTTGGCAGTAGTAATACACCAGCGGTTTTTCCTTTTGTAAAATTGCAATTGTTACCCGGTTCAGAAATCGGAGAAGATTTAGAGGGTGATAAAATCAATGCGGAAAAGTTTTCTTTTCAAATTGATGTAACTGATAATCAATCACAGTACAGAGCAAAAGAAGTAATGCGAGAAGTTAAGAGAATTATGAAAACAATGCGTTTTCGTGGTTCTTCAATGCCTACGCAAGATGATACAAAAGATACTTACCGGCAAACTGCTAGATTTAGCAGAACAATCGGAAAGAATGATATATATTGACGTAAATACAAGCCGAAAGGCTTTATTTTTTTATCAAATTTAAGGAGGTAACAAGATGGCTTCAACAAGTTATTTGGCAAGAATTATCTACAAAGAACACAGCGAAGATGGATTTGCAGGAACATACAAATTGATGTTACGTGCAAAGTCAATCCCATCGCCAACATCTGCACCGAACACTGTAGAAAGTACCACGATGGAGGATGATGCACAGACTTTTGAAATGGGTATTAAACAGTCTGACGCAAAAGAGTTTGTAGGAAACCTTGAAAAAGATGATTTTAGTGCTCTTTTGAATGTTGAGGGTAAAAAATGCGACATTATTCAGTTGTATGGAACGGATGGCGTTGGTGGTGTTGCCAAAGCAGCATATGTAGGGCAGATTACACCTACTGTAAATGATGTAGGCGGCGTAGATGAAATCCTTGAAATGACCGCTACCGTTGTTCAGAATACCGTGCCTAAATGGGTTACTGACCAACTTACAGTCGTTGATAACAAGGATGGTACTTTCACTGTTACAAAAGTGGGGTAACAAGCTATTCAACGAGAAACACTAAAAAGGCTGTGTTGAGTAGCGAGGATGAAGAGACAGCCGAACCGGAACTCGAATAATATATGCAGTAAAAAAGAGAGCCACCTTTCGGGGTGGCTCCTTTCCACTAAAAGTGGGGAAAGGATAAATTATTATGGAATTAAAAGTTAAAGGTAAGGAATACAAGGTTAGATTTGGATATAACAGTTTCTGCGACACAGATTTGATGGACAGAGCAAAGGATTTGCTTGGAATTTTTGACAGTGAAGAAGTCGAAAATGACAGTGATGTGGGCGGCATTGGCAAGGTTAAAGAATTGTTTTGTTGTGTTCGTGATTTGCTTTACGTTGGATTTCAGAAAGAAAATCCAGTTGAAAGCGTTCAGGAAGTAGGAGATATTCTTGACGATTACCACGATGAATCGCCAGATAAAGGAATCCTTGATTTGTTTACGCAGTTGACGGAGGAATTGATGAGTAAGGGTTTTTTGGGAGACCTGTTAAACCAGATTGGGGAGACAGAGGAAGCATCGGAGAAAGTAACGAAACTTCCGCAAGACCACAAGAAGCCACAGAAAAAATAAATAAGTCATACTCGGATTTTATATATGAAGATGTAATACCTCATTATCTTTCCTATGGAGTTTCTTACGATAGGATTATGGAAAGTTGTCCAAAAGACTTATATCCATATGACAAAGCGCATGAACTCCAGTTAAAAGAACAAGATGAATTGCAACATATGTGGTGGGGCAATTATGGCATATCTGCCTTAATTGTAGCCATAGACAGTTGCTTGAATTGCAAATCAGCAAAATCGGAATATATTAAAAGTCCAATTATGTCAAAAATGTTTGAAGAAGAATATATAGAAAAAGAAACAGAAGAACAAGAGATAAAGAAAGCAATTGAAATTGAAAAACAGTGGATGGCAAGGTCTATAAACAAGGGATTGCCAGAAACAATCATATAAGGAGTGTTGAAAAATGAAAAAAGAACATTCAATTAGAATTGACAGAAAAAAGTTACATCCATGGACAAACTACAAACTTGGACTTTTGCTAAAAGAGTGTGCAAAAAATGGAATCTATCTGATTATCACAGAGGGATTTCGTACAAAAGCATATCAGGATTCGCTTTATGCAAAGGGAAGAACAAAGCCGGGCAAGATAGTAACAAATGCTCCGGGAAGTTCTTATTCTTCGCAACACCAGTTGGGAATTGCTTTTGATATTGCAATCAATGATTCTAAACTGCTTTATAACGATAAACTGATTAAAAAAGTTGCTAAGATTGCAAAATCAAAGAAAGTTGGTTTGAAATGGGGCGGCGATTGGAAGTCTATTGTTGATACCCCACACTTCTACCTTGGCAAGTGGGGAAGTACAACCAAAAAGTTAATGTCCACATATGGCTCTTTTGATAAATTCAAGAAAACATGGACAGGTAAATTACGTTGCAACACATATTTGAGAAAAGGACGTTTGTTTACGTCTAAAAAACTTATGACAATTCAAAAAGGTGAAACCGTACGGATTCTGTGGAAATCAAAAGTAAGCAGAGTTGCCAAAATTGAGTATGCAGGAAAGTACGGTTTTATTAGATTGAAAAATCTTGCGTAATGCAAATGATAGATAGTGAGGTGTTAGTATGTCAGAAACAGTTAAATCGTTGGATATTAAAATAAATGCAACGGCAAAAAGTGCCAAAGATGAAATTACAAATCTTGTTGGTAAAATTGATGTATTAACATCTTCACTGTCTAAGATTAACGGTAGCAATTTAAGTGGACTTGCAAATGGAGTATCAAAACTTGGAAATGCTACCAAAACATTAAGCGGAGTAAAGGCAACCGACTACAATAGAATTGCAAAAGGATTTGAGCGTTTTGCGAAAATTGATGTTGGTGGATTATCTCGTACTGCTAGTGGTTTGAATACACTGGCAAATGGTCTTAACAATCTTGGAAACATTCAGAATCTTGGTGGCATTACATCTGCCGTAAATGCAGTAAAAAACCTTTCAAAAGTGAATATGGCTGGATTTGATACATCCAAAATGACAGAGATTGCAAATTCTGTTTCAAATTTAGCAACCAAACTTAGCGGTGTATCTGCAATTGAAAGCACTGTGACACGTGTTGTGGGTTCGTTAGCAAGGCTTTCTAATAGCGGTCAGTATATTGGTAATGTAACAACAGAATTTCCGATTTTAGGCGAACAGGTAGTAAAACTGGTAGGTAAATTATCTTCTGCAAATGCAATTGATATTAGTATTACAAAAGTTGTAGAGGGTATTGCTAAACTTGCAAATGCAGGGAAGCGTGTTAGCGAAACAGTTGCAAACCTCGATAAACTTGGTAACGGTGTAATGAATTTGCTGAAAAAACTGCAAAATGCACCTCAAATTAACTCAAACGTAGCCAACACAATTCAAGGTCTTGGAAACCTTGCGTCAAGCGGTAGTAGAATTTCCACTGTTTCTGATAGAGCATCAACAAGCACTAAAAAACTTGGAAATGCACTTAGTTCATTAAAAGACAAATTAAAAAGCGCACATAAATCATCAAAAGGTTTTGTAAGTAGCATTGGTATGTTCTATGCTAAATTCTTTTTGGTAATTCGTGCTGTAAAGAAATTCGGTCAAGCAATTGGTTCGGCGCAGGACTACATTGAGGAATTTAACTATTTTTCGGTTGCGCTTGATAAGGTTGGAAAAGACAGTGCTAACCAGTTTAAGAAAGCCGGTTATAATAGTGCGGAAGAATACGCAGGAAGTTTCCGTAAAAGATTTGGAAAACTTCAAAAGCAGTTGACTGGATATGATGTTGATACTAAAACTGGAGATGCAACAAATACTTTTTCACACAACCTTGGTTTGGATTTAACAGAGGTTATGAATTACAACGCCGCTATTGCACAGATTACAAACTCTGCCGGTATGCTTGGTGAAACATCAATTGCCACTTCAAAGGCACTTACTATGTTATCAGCAGATTGGGCGTCTTTAGCAAACTTAGACACTGCTGATGTTATGCAGAACTTCCAATCTGGTTTGGTAGGTCAGTCTAGGGCGTTATATAAGTATGGAATCGACATCACCTCCGCAGGCTTAGCACAAACTGCTATGAATCACGGTATTACAGAAAGTATTAAAAACCTTTCGCAACAGTCCAAAATGCAGTTGCGTGTTTTGACTATGTTGGAACAGTCAAAGGTTGCATATGCTGATTTGGCACGGACAATTAACCAACCTGCAAACCAGTTGAGGATGTTGCAGGCAGGATTTAAGAAATTATCTTTGACAATTGGCTCCTTGTTTATGCCGATTGTTCAGAAAGTGTACCCATACATAAATGCTATGGTTATGGTTTTGCAGGATTTCGCACAGTGGGTAGCGAAACTGGCAGGAATCAAACTTGGTGATACGGATGGTTCACGGAAAACACCAGAGGCACCGGACTACTCCGATGCGGCAGACGATACGGATAAAGTTGCTAAGAACATGGATAAGACGGCTAAAAAGACAAAAAAAGCCGCCGACAATTTGCAGGGATTTGATATTGTAAATAAATTGCAGGACAATAGCGATAGCGATAGTGGTGATACAGACCCTTCTGGTGGAAATGCTAATATTGACCTATCTAAGGATATTAGTGCCGCATTAAAGAACTATGAAAAGATATGGGATAATGCTTTTAAGAGCAACAAAAACAAGGCAGTTGAATTGTATAAGAAGATGAAGAAAGCAATCCTTGACGCATGGAAAGGTGGAGATTTCACTTCTCTTGGTTCGGCACTGGCTAACTGGATTAACAAGGGAATAAAAAACATTCCATGGACAAAGATTAAAAAGACTACGAAGAAGATTGCTAAATCTCTTGCTACGTTCTTGAATGGATTTGTTAAAGACCTTGATTGGACAAAACTTGGAGAAAACTTCTCCGAGGGATTGAATACATGGTTTGAAACATCATACACCTTTTTCAAGACGTTTGATTGGCTCAAATTCGGTCAAAGTATTAAAGAGGGTATAACGGCTGCCATAAATAATTTTGACGGTGATTTAGCAGGAAAATCACTTGGAGCGAAGTTGCGTGGTATGATTCAGTTTGCGTTTGGCGTTATGGTGGATTTTCCATACAAAAACCTTGGAAAGAAAATCGGAGATTACATCAATGGATTTCTCGAAGAGATGGGAGAAGTACGCAAAAATACTGGATTAACTGGATGGCAGGAGTTAGGAAAGACAATCAGTGATGGAATTACTGGAATACTTGATACGATTGACACCGCACTTTCTACCGTAAATTGGTCGGAAGTTGGAAAAGCAATTGGGGATTTTCTTTCTGAAATAGAATGGGGAAAAACACTTTTGAAAGTAGGGAAAATAATAGTCAAGGGATTATTCAATGCTTTGAAAGTGGCTATTTCGGCATTTATTAGAGACCCATTAGGTATTGCATTTAAGTTATCAACGGTTCTTATTGGAGTGTTTGCCTATAAAAAATTAAAAACTCTTTGGAAATCACTAAAAATAGTCTTTAGTGATGGAATAAGCAATTCTTTAATTTCGGCAAAAATAAACTCAAAAGGTTTGACGGATAAGTTTAGTGGCTTAGGTAGTAAAATGGGAAGAGCAATGGGAGTTGCTCTTGTTGCCGCCTATGGATGGTGGGAAAACAGCATTACTGCCGGTGGAGACGCAAAAGGCAATGTGAAACGGTATGCGAGCGGTACCGATGATAAGTCTATGTTGCTTAAAGAAGTTGTTCAGATGATGGATAAATTCGGTTATGGTTCTAATACCAATACAGTGGATAGACTTGTTGGCCGTCTTAATAAAAAATTAGAAAGTGGAGAAATATCGGAGAAAACGATAAGAAAAGCACTTGATAAAGATTATAAGACAATGACTAATAAACAATCCGTACAGTCGGCAGCAGACTTTTTGGATTTGCTTGGTGAAAGCAAAGGTAATGTTGCTACCAAGATAGATAGAGGGAAAAAAGAACTCAATGATTATAAACCAATAATTACACAAACGACGAAATATTCAAAGGCCGTAGATACACTTAATAAGAAAATGAAAAAACTTGGGATTTCATCTTCCGAAAGTAAATCTATACAGGACAAACTGAAAAAAGCACTTGAAAGTGGTGAAATTACATGGGAAGATTACAGAAAGATAACAGATAAGAACTACAAGTCAACAGACGCATTGAAGAAAAAAATTGATTCCTTGAAACCAAAATCAGTAAGTGTTAAGGCTGAAACCTCTGGTGGTGATGATGTTGATAGTTTGCAGGGAAAAGTAAACGGATTGCAAGGCAAGACGGTAACTGCTGGCGTAAAGACATTTGGTATTAAGAATCTTGGAGATTTAAGTGTTGCGATGAAAACCATGAAAAACCGTGACATAAATGTGAATATCGACCCTAAACTTCGTAAAGGTTGGTATAACGCAGTTAAAACACAGTTGCAACAGAAAAAGTTTTCATTAAATGTCAATGCTTCGATTAACAATGTGACGGAAGGTAAGCTGAAATCATCTGTCAAGTCAATGGATGGAAGAAAAGTAAATTACGGAAAATTGACTGCTGCTATAAATAATGCCAAAAACAGAGTGACAATAGGTCAGCAAGGACAGATATTTGTAAGTCATGCAGAAAAATCACTAATCAAAATGCTGAAAAAGTACGGATTGAATTACGAGACTTATGCTAACGGTGGATTTCCGGAAGATGGATGGTTCCGTGCAAGCCACGGCGAAATGATGGGTAAATTCGACAATGGTAAGTCCGTTGTTGCAAATAACAAACAGATTACGACTGGTATTTCCGAAGCGGTTGCACCGGCTGTTTATGCGGCTACAAAGGCGGCAATCAAAGAGGAATTATCGAATGCGAATGTCGGTGGCGGTGATGTTTACCTTGACGGAACAAAAGTAACAACGGCAATTATGAACAACGCAAAGAAAATCTCCAAGAACAAAGGAATTTCTTGGAATATGGCTTAAAGAAAGAGGCTCATGCGAATGAGTCTCTTTTTTATGTGAAAAAGTTAGGAGGTGTCATATGGCATTTACGTTGAAGTTTGGTTGGACTAAGGACAGTTTAGAAGATATGCCAACACCAAAATATGAGGGATGGAAAATCTCACGAGAAAAAGTGTGGAACGCAAAAGCAGGGAGAAGTTCAAAAGCACTTTACAACGGAAAGATAGTTGCAAAGAAAGTAACGCTTGACATGGCATTTCCGGCAAATTTGACACCAAGCGAAATCAAGAAGTTGATGAAGTACGCAGACCCGGATGATTTATCAAACCGGTACGGCTACATACAGTTCACCAATGAAAAAGGAGAAAAAGAAACAAAGCAGTTTTATTTTGGAAACCCTAGTTTTGACGCAATGACTTTCTTTAATGGAAAGTTTATTTGGTCTAGCATACAGATACAGGCGGTGGAGCGATGAGTTATACAGCAAAAGTTTTTTATGTTTTGGAAAGCGACCCTACATATACATTGAAATATGATTCACATGTAAAAGATGTAAATATCGGAGATTCGTTTAGTTTGTCTTTTTTGGATTTTGACTATAACGGAACTCATTACTATGTAAAATACGCTATCAATAACGGAAGTGTGTATAAACGTGGCGTAAATACGATTGATTGTAAAAGCATGATGATTTCCGATGATTATAGGTATATGTCTTGGTACGTGTTCTGCACAGAAGATGAAACGGATATTACTGGAGACTGTGCAGTTTCCTATACTGACATAGCAACAGAATTATATTTGAGTATAAGTACAGGAAATTCGGATAGTGTAAGCACAAGAGGAAAAGAAACGCTAATATCTGTAAGTATATCGCAAGGTTGTGTTAGTGATTCATTTGCCAGTTATGGCTCTACTTATAGTCCTACTATGAGTTGTGAAATGTATGCAGAAAATAACGATTTTACGGATGCCCTTATTGCAAAGACATATTACGATAATACATTAAAAGGAACTATTGTAAATGCATGGATTCTTATAGGAAATGAATTTGCATATCCGGTACCTATCGGAAGATTTGTTGTAAAAGAAAATCCAACATACAACGGTGATACTGTTTCATTTACTGGAAATGGACTTATGAGCGAGTACATGGATAGGGCAGAAATCGTCATTAGTTCGCTAAACGAATATCACAAAACGGAATTGGAAGAAAAATACGTACCTAGCCAATTGCAGTTTATCTACACACGTGACGACGTTTATTATTGGGAGTATTTGCCGCAAGACTTTTTGCGTGTCACAGGATGTCCGCTATACATTGATAATTGGAAAGATGTTTTATCGTCAATTAAACAATATAAGTTGTATCATTTGATGATTCCTATGTTATCAAATTTTGCGGACAATGATGAGGATGGTTACGATTGGGATTGGGAAAGCAGAATCACATGGAGAGATTTGTTGTCTGGTATAGCAGTTTTATTACGTGCAAATGTGATTGAAAAGAACGGTGCCTTTTATATTAAGCAGTTGCCAGAGTTGCAAGCAGATAACAATTACAGACCTATATTTAATGGAGATACCTATGATTCTAATGCGATTTTCGGAAACAACCTTATGTGTCCAAACAACGTATCTGTAAAGGCTAATAATTGGTACTTTTACGAGACAAACAGTGACTATGTTGGATTTGGATATTATGACGGTGAATCCACGGTCGTATTGAATGACAAGGCAAGCAGTGTATCGAATGTAGAGAATTATCCAGTGACGATTGAAACACCTTGGATATTATACGAAACGCTTGACAGGAATACGGTTCATACGTATTTAGGACAAGTTACGCCAATGCAGTGGAAAACAGGGTTATCCTTTTTGAACAAGGCGTTTGTTTACCATAAAGCGAGTATCGAAACAATGTACTGGCATCCTCTTATGTCGGTTGGTGAAATGCTTACGTTCGAGGACTATGACGGAGTTAAGAAGTATGTGCTTGTCGGAGAAATGACGTTGCACTACGATGGTGGATTTTATGCGGAGATTACATCACCGTGTGAGGTGCAGGAATCAAACACATCGTCAGTTGGTAGCAGTGGTTCAAATAGTTACAACAATGGAACAATGGCGCAGGCAAGCGGAACGGTTACTAGTACAATCTTTGGTGCTATTTTCAAGGATGGAGTTATTACAAATAGTAAAATTGCGGATTCCACGATTGAGAATAGTAAGATTAAGGATTCTACAATCACCAACGCAAAGATTGCGGATGCTACGATTGAATGGGAAAAGGTGTCGAAATCTTTTATTACGGATTTGACGGCAGATAATGCGTATATTGAACATCTGAAAGCAACTATCGGTGAGTTTGGATATATTACTGCCGAAAATGCTGATTTGACATACGCAACTATTACATCACTGCAAGCAGTAGACGGAAAGATAGATACATTATCCTCAAAGGCTATCACTACAGAAAACCTTAGTGCAAAGGTAGCAGACCTAGGCTATTTGTCAGCAGATAGTGCAGATTTAAAATATGCAAACATCAAATTATCCAATATTGAAGTTGCAGATATTGCTACATTATTTGCAGAAGTTGGTCTTATTGATAGAGCAACAATCGTAGAAGGACATATCACTGGTTTTTTAGACAGTGTTGAAGTCAACGCCGCAAACATTACGGCCGGCACTTTAGTGGCAGACAGAATATTGCTAAAAGGCGAAAATGGTTTGCTTTATTCGCTGAATAATTTAGGAGAACTTCAAAGTAAAACAGTTGATACTTTGGATGGATATATACTTACTGACCGGACCGTAAATGCAGATAAAATCGTAGCAAAAAGCATAACAGCAAAGGAACTTGATGTTGAAAAGGTTTTTGCGGATTCTGCTGTTATTAAAAAAATATTTTCGCAAGACGTGACGGCAACAGGAACAATCACTGGTGCAACATTAAAAGGTGCAAACGCAGAGATAGATAACGGTTTGATTGGTGGATTTAATATAAAGGAAGATGGAATATCAAAAGCATACACGAAAAATAGCAGTGAAGTTTCCGAAAAGCAAGATTCATATGAATTAGACATATCAAGCAATGGTATTCCTTCATTTAAAGGAACTAGCCAAATATGGAAAGATAACAGTACAAAAGTTATTTATGAATCAATTTTTGATAACGTATTAACAATAGACCAGTATATGTTTTTTAATAATTCAAATATAAAACAATCATGGTTTAGAACGAAGTTTGCTGATTCATATGCCGGAAATATAACCATATCCGAATTAACATCAGACGGAGTAGTGCGACAAAAAACTAGTTATGGACTAGGATATGTAGCTAATAGTTTATATGAAAATGGAGAACTCTCGGAAACATTCCCATTTATGGTTGATTCCCCCCTTAAAATAAACTCTGGTCGTAATGCGTCACTGACAAATTACGACTTACAAATTTCGTCTAATACCGGAAATCACATGAATCTTGGACAACGCACAATTCAAGCAGTCGACAAGAACAATGCTGCGACAACTTTATATTTAAACAGTTACGGAGGAAGCGTTTCAATTGGTAGAGTTAATGGGGCAGGGACCACTACACTAAATGCTAATGTTGCTTTTGAAAAGCATTGTTCGAGTTTGACAACAACGACACCTAATTCAACCATTTTATATGGTATTTTAATGAATGGTGGATTATTCAAAGCCGTAGTATTTCGCAACTATCCAATTGCTTCAGCATCCCCTTGGTCAAGCATTGTTCAAACAAAGTTAATGTCGGGTGATTCCGGTGCGGCAGATGTTGTCCAGTATCACAACATGGTAACTAGTAGAGGTGAATGTGTTAGAGTGGCTTTTAATGCTAATACTGGAAACCTAGACGTTAATGCACAGTATAACGACATAACCAATGATACCCTGAACGGAATAGCAATATTCCCAGTGTTACAATAAATAATTCAAATTTAGGAGGTAAAAAGAAATGGATGAAAACAAAATCACAATCATTGACTACGTGGAGAAGAAATTGTCTGCTGAAATTGCAGAACTTAAGGTTCTGCTTGCAAAGACGGAGTTTAAGGCTTTTGCTTTGCAGGAAGAGAATGAGCGGTTAAAAGCGCAGTTGGCAGAAAAAGAGGAAAAATCCGAAAAGGATGAATAATATTTTTGAACCCTACATATAATATATTACATGGCAATCCCATGTAATCAAGTTTCGGTTTGGGAGAGGGGTTGCAAATTCCCCTTTCCCTACAATTATATGCTAGGAGGAAATTTATGATAGGCGAAAGTAGGAAATATAGAAGAAAGTTAAAGAAACTTATTTCCAAGATGAAAAACGTAGATTCGTTGAAATATTACTACGGGTACATTGTAGAAAAAGAAAGATTGAAAGGCAATACTTATAAGGTATAATGAAATGGAGTAGGATAAAAACCCTACTCCGGTTTTTTTATTTATACAATGATGAATGGTATCATTATTTAGTATCAGTTTTGTTTGCTCTCCAAAGTAGGTCAATTCCCTCTAAGATATATTTTCTTGCTTTCTCATCGAGGGTATAATATTTCTTAATGGCTTCTTTTAGTTCTACATCTTCTGAAATATGAGCGTCCAAAAGGGCATCTTCTTCTGAATATGTTTTATTTTTTCCATTAACCAAATAATCAATAGAGCAATTTAAGCATTCTGCAATTTTTCTAATTTTTGAAATTTTAGGCTCACTTTTACCCTTTTTCCAATCGGAAAATGTACTTTTGGGAAAATCACAATATTTTGCTACTTTTGCATCATTTAAACCTTTTAAATCTCTTAATTTACAGTATCTTTCGTACATAGAAAATCTCCTTATCAAAAAAAGTTGCAATTTCTCAACTTTTAGGGTTGACAAACAAGACTTCCTAATGTATTATAAAAACAAGTTAGGAAATCTCAACCAATTCAAAATTGAGAAATTTATATTATGTTTTTTGCACAATTCATAGTATACACGATTTTCTAACTTTTATCAAGACATAGTTGTGAAAATCGAACAACTAAAAAGGATTTTCGGTAAAAAGACTGTTAGTGTGCCGTCACTAACAGTCCTTTACCCCAATTTTTATACCGTATGCACTTTGCAGTCTTTCGACGCATTGTACGACACCAATGCTTCTTAAAGCACTCTGCCACTTATGCAGTTTGGGTTCAGCATATAATTTATTGCCATTAGTTGGCAGATTGCAAGGAACAAGCGGTGTAGTGTGACAAATATCGGAATGTCAACCTCGAGTTTTTAACGAACTTCTCTGTTCGGCTACGCTACACTTGATGTTACATTTCACTCCATTTTAACGTGCTGTGGCTTCACGATTGCGACCTTGCAAATGCGGAACAGGCAAATTCAAAATTGCTTTCAAGGTATACACCTCCTAAGATGAATTTGCCTAAAATGGCTTATTTATTATAACGAAAATCCTAACGCAAGTCAAGAAAGGAGATGAAATTTTGGACAAAGCAAATAGAAAGAAAAGTTTTAAAAAGTTAGAATTGCTTGTTAATTCGAGAAACATTACCTTTTATAAATTGGCTGATGAACTCGGATTGGCAAGAAGTACTTTTTCGGATTGGAAATCTGGGAAATCAATGCCAAAGACGGATAAACTGATTAAGATTTCGAATTACTTTGGTGTAGAAATTTCCTATTTTATTGAGTAGAGAAAGGAGTAGACATGAACGATTTACAGATTTTTGAAAATTCAGAGTTTGGAGAAATCCGTACGGTGACAGAAGAAAATGAACCGTGGTTTTGCCTTAGAGATTTGTGTGTTTCGTTAGAACTTACGGCTAAAGAAGTTAAGCGCAGATTATCGGATGAGGTGGTTTCAAAACACCCCATCGAAGATACAGTTGGAAGAATCCAAAATGCATTGTTTGTCAATGAAGATGGATTGTATGACGTTATCTTGGAAAGCAGAAAGCCAAATACGCAGAGAGCGGAAACGGCTTGTTTGTCTTAAAGGACAAGCACAACGAGCAGAACGGTTGGGCAGGACAGCAGATGTATGTCACTCCAAAGGGAAAAGAAACATTCCGTCTGCTTTTGGAAGAAAGGGAGTGAGCCTATTATTCAGAAGATGATATTGGCGGTTCTGACATTTCTTCTTATTATAACAGTGGCAACAAGCGTGTTTAAGAATGTATACGCTTACGAGCCGGAATATGCACAAGAAGATACGTTATTTATAAAAACAGAAGAACCGCAGGTAAATGTGATTCCAAATGCAAATACGAACAGTTCTTTGGAATCCGCAAAACACATAAAGCAAAAGAAAAAGTCAAAGAAGAAACACAAGGAAAGGAAAGGCGTTCAATTCTTGATAACTGCATATTGTCCTTGTTGCGATTGTTCAGAGGGGTACGGAAAGATAACTTCTACTGGCAAGATACCAAAGCAAGGAAGAACAATAGCGGTTGACCCTAAAGTCATACCGTATGGAACAAAGGTAAAAATCAAAGGTCTTGGAACATTTATAGCCGAGGACTGCGGCGGTGCGATAAAGGGAAATCGAATTGACATATACTTTGAATCTCATGCAGACACAGAGAGATTCGGAGTGCAAAGAAGAACAGTATTTATATTAGGAAAGGATGATTGAATGATTAAGACAGATGCTAAACCGGCAACACCAGAATTGATTGCAAATTTAATTGAACTTGGTGCAATTTATGTGAAAGACGGAGAGTTTTATGCGAATGAACCGGGAACATACAAAAAAGAAAAGGAATAGCAGTTTGATTTGCGGTCAAGGGTGCTATTCCAGTAGCAAATAACTATGTGTTATTTGCGCTCATTTTATCAAATAAGGAGTGAAAAGTCAAGATGAATAAAATTTTATTGAGAGGTACCGTGGCGAGTAAGATTAAATTTTCTCATTCGTCGCATAGTGAGAACTTTTATGAATTTCGCTTAAAAAGCGAAAGAAAAAGCAAGAAAGAAGATGTGATAATCTGCTTGGTTCCGGAAATCGTTCTGGAAAAGTGTTCAATCAAAGAAAACGAGAAGATTGAAGTACAAGGAGAAATTCGGACTATCAATAGGAAAAATCATAAGCACATTTATGTATTTGTGCAGGATGCCATGTGCGGTAACGAGTTAAGTATATTGACGGACGTAAACGAAGTAAAAATGGATGCGCATATTTGCATACAACCTAATTTACGGCGCACATCCGCTTCCAATAGAAGAGTATGTGATGTCATTGTCGCAAGCAACCGCCAATACGGCTCCGACTATATTCCATGTATAGCATGGGGGAGATATGCTACATACGTATCAAAATGCGATGTAGGTACTCATCTGGAAATTATCGGAAGATTACAGAGCCGTGAATATCACAAGCAGATGGACGATGGCACAGTAGCAGTAAAAACCGCTTTTGAAGTATCAGTTTCAAAAGTCAAAGAAATCGGAAAGGAGAATGAAGAATGATTTTGAAATCATTGCACTTGGAAAATTTCAAAGGGATTAAAAGCCTTGATGTAAATTTTTCCAAGAAAACAAAAATCAAAGGTCAAAATGCAAGTGGTAAAACAACAGTGTTTGACGCTTTTACATGGCTTTTGTTCAACAAGAACAGTGCCGGAGAGGAGAAATTCAATGTTCGTCCATTAGATAAGGATGGAAAACGCATTGATGATGTGGAAATTAAGGTTGTTGCTACCTTAGATGTGGATGGCAAGGAAGTTGAACTTTCAAAGGTTCAGAAGCAGAACTGGGTTAAGAAAAGAGGCACAGATACAGTTTCTTTGCAGGGAAATGTCAATTCATTTGAGATTGACGGCTACCCAAAGAGTGAATCGGATTTCAAGGAATATGTTGCCGGACTTGCAAAGAGCGAGGATATGTTTAAAATGCTTACAAATCCGCAGTATTTCAACTCTATGAAATGGAAAGACCAGAGAAAAATCTTAATGAAACTTGTTGATGATTTTTCGGACGTAGAACTGGCAAAGACAGATGAAAGGTTTTTACCTTTGATTAGTGAGTTGGAAAAAGCACCGTCAGTTGAAGATATTCGCTCAAAATTCCAAAAGATGCTTTCGGAGTGGAAGAAGAAGCAGGCTGAAATTCCGGTCCGGATTGACGAAGCTGAAAAATCCAAAGTTGATGTAGATGCCGCAGAGCAGGAACTTAAAAAATCAGACTTGGAAAGACGCATTTCTGAAATTGACGAAAAAATTTCAGATACTAATAGTGTATTAAAGAAATTGCGAGACGAGGACATGAGATTGCAAATGGATATGTCAGGTATTTTGCAGAGCATGAACGATTCCTTGTCTGAAAAGAAAAGAAAAATCGAATTGTCCAATTCGGAAGTTACTTGTGAACTGGAGAATACAAGAAATAAGATTCAGATTGCGGAAAATGCAATTAAATTAAATGACAGAAGCATTTCTGATGCTGACGCCGAGCGAAAGAAATTAGGCGAACAGTACAATGCTGAAAAAGCAAAGGTATTTGATGAAACACCGTTTTTGTTTGACGAATCGAAATGGGTGTTTGATGAAAGCAGTACCGTATGTTCTTTATGCGGACAGCCATTGCCGGAGGACAAGGTTGAGCAGTTAAAGGCTGACTTTGAATCAAGAAAAGTGAACGCCAAAGAAAGTGCTGCTAAGAGATTGTCGGATGCCAAAGAAGCGTTTATGTCAGAGAAAAAAGATAACTTGGAACGCATTAAAGCGTTTGGTTTCGACAAGAAGCATACCATTGACGGTTTAACAGAAAAGAACAAGGAACTAAATGTAGAGATTGAATCCTTGAAAAAACGTGAGCAGGAATTACTTGCAAAGAACGAAGATTCTTCCAAACAGTTAGATGAAATCCCTAAGGAAGCGGACTATACGCAGAATGAGGAATACATGAAACTGCATGAAAAAAGGGAAAAGGTTCTTGCTGAAATTGAGAAAGAAAAATCTTCCAAATACGACGAGCGTATCGCAGAGTTGAAAGACGAGAAGAAAAAAATGGAATCTGAACTGGATTCTGTAAAAGGAATCCTTGCTAAAGCATCTATGAATGTGGGGATTGACGAGCGTATCGCAGAGTTGCAGGACGAGAAGAAAGAAATCGGACAGAAAGTTGCCAACCAAGAGCAGATTATTTATCTTTTGGAAGAATTTATTCGGTTCAAACTTAACAAGATTTCTGAATCCATCAATAGTCATTTTGATACTGTAAATTTCAAACTTTTTGAAATGCAGTTGAATGGTGGTATGAGAGATTGTTGTGAATGTACGGTTGATGGTGTGCCGTATTCAACTTTGAATAGCGGTCACAGAATCGTAGCCGGACTTGATATTATCCGTTCTTTGAGCAAGATGTATGGCGTTGAATGTCCTATTTTTATTGACAATGCTGAATCACTGAATGAATATAACGTACCTGATATGGATGCACAGTTAATTCTTTTGAGCGTTTCAGAGGACAAACAGTTGAAAGTGGAGGGTGCGTAAATGTCAAGAGTAGGAATTGGAAACAACATCACACAGCCGGATGCACGGTGTATGTCATGCAAGCGTTGGAAGAGTGCAAGTAAGAGAGGATTCTTTGGTTTTGCGGAAGCTGGACACTGTTCTCTTCCATATTGCGAGAAAGATGCGAGAAATAAAGGAAAGAGAGGTCGTGTACATGGATGATATTGAAAAATTGAAGGCTGAAAACTCGGATTTGCGAACAAAGGTAGATGAACTTTGTAGTAATAAATATTACCTTGAAGGAAAACTTAGAAAAGCCACAGAAACCATCGAAAGACTTTTGCGTATTCTTGAAAATTTGTCAAATGGATATGTGAAAAAGGAGGGTTAATGATGCATTATATCAAAGCAAAATTTCCAAACAGCACAAGAAGTTATACATACCGCACAGAGGATTCTGTAAAAGCCGGAGATACCGTTGTAAATGCCAGAGGTGCAAAACTGACGGTCACTGATGAAATAGTGGATATGAAGTGGGTTGAATCCTATGGTGCTGAAAAAGTAGCAGTTGTAAAGAAGTATGAAGAGCCGGAAACGGCAGAAAGCGAGGGAAAATAAATTATGTCAGAGAAAAACAGTTTAGAGGTACAAAAAATCAACACTGCGGTCAGCCAGTGGACTAATTCAATCACAAACCTTGTTACAAAGGATTTTGAATTATGCGGTGTACCGTATGATGATTATTCCAAACAGTGTGCCATGTCGGCTATGACAAGTATCTATCAGCTTGTTAAGGATAGCGATAAAATCAAGGACTTAAATAGACTTGATACATCTAATCTGCGTGAAGTTGTCGGTCAGTGTGCAAGCCTTAAACTCAATGCTAATGCAGTGCCGAGAGAGTGTTATTTCCAGATTAGAACAAAGAAAGTCGGAGACAACTATGTGCAGGTTGTAGAAATGGGAATCGAGGGAGACGGCAACGATGCATTACTTCGTAACTATGGAGAGAATGTAGATACCGTATATCCTTGCTGGCTTGTCAAAGATGGCGATGAGTTTTCATATCCAAAGCATAAAGGAATCGAAATGACAGCACCGGAATGGGAAGAAAAAGGACTCTCACAGAAAGTTGTCCGTGTTGTTTATCCTCTGAAATTGAAGGACGGCACATTTCAGTATTTGATTGCAGAGAGAGACAGCGTAAAAGTTAATCTGTTTGCTCATGTGCGCAATAATCTGATGAATGAGACTTTCGGTATCTGCCAGAATCGTTACAAGGCATCTGCTGAACAGTTAGGCAAAATCAAGAAAAGGAAAGACGAGATTTTCGATGCTTTGAGAAAATGTGTAACAGTTGACGAAATGCTGGAATGTGAATTAGCACGGCCTTTTATCAGTGCGGCGTGGCTTGATACGCCGGAATCTATGATTGTTCGTAAAATGCGTAACAATGCAATCAAGAAATATCGCAAGGACTTCAATAGCATGGCAAAGCAGTCATTCAATCAGCTTGATGAAACCTATGTACAAACGCAGGAAGAAATTGCAGAAAATGCTAATTCAAAGCCATTTATTGTCGATGTTGACGCAACAACAGTCATTGAAGATTGTGCCGCAACAGAACAGGATAAAGAAGTAGTTGATGAGGAAGATTCCAAAGATGATAGCAATGAAATTGACTTTTTGAATTAAAAGAAAGCGAGGAATAATTATGATTAGTAGTAACCATAAAAATGTGAAAATCAAAGGAAATGAAGTTGAAGTAGCAGAGGATTTTGCTTCAATCGTATTTGTGTTACGAGGTTGTTTTGGTACAGAAAGACTTGCAAAATTATTTACAATGGCACTTTTTTCCGAATCTAGTTCAGATGAAGGGGAGAAAAAATAATGAGAATTATAAGCCAAAACGGAACAATTGATATGCCATACGATATGTGTTGTGTTTGGAGACAGGAAGAGGTTATTTACTGCCGTGCTATTGGAAGTGATGATAATGTCACGATGGCTACTTATTCGAGTGAAGACAAGGCAGAAAAAGTCATTGGATGGCTTATGGAAAAACACTTGGAGTATGAAGAAACGTGTGTAGGTCTTTCTTATGCTCCGTTTGTTAAACCTAAAATGTTTCGATTTCCATTGGATGAAAATTTGGAGTAGATGCCTATGGAAATTATTTCATTGATTGAATCTATTAAAAGGGAAATGGACGATAATATCTTCAATTTTTGCAAGGACGGCAAATGTAGTCAATGTGGAAATTGCTGTTCAAATTTATTGCCTATGAGTAAAAAGGAAGTAGACGCAATTCATCGGTATATAAAGAAGAAACACATTGAAGAATGTAAACATCTTCTTCCTATTGCAAATCGTCCATATGATATGACTTGTCCTTTTCTTGACACGGACAAGAGTTGTGAGAAATGCAGAATCTATCCGGTTCGACCGGAAATATGCAAACAGTTCATTTGTGACAATGAGCAGAGGGCAAAGCACAACCGGAAGTTGTTAGGGCAGACGAGACAGATTGTTGATGTAAGAGAGGAGTTTTTCAGATGAATATTGTGAGAGCGTGTGAATTATGCGGAAGATTACAGGAAAAGGATTAAAAACAGTCCAATGAGAACTGGAACGTATATAACCCTAAAGCAAAATGCGAATGTGGTGGAAAGTTCAAATTTATGGACAAGAAAGATGCAGAGAGGTTGAGAAAAAATCTATGACAGAGTGCTATGTGTGCGGAAGAAAAACACGGATACAGTATTTTGACTTCGTAAATGGAAAATTTGTTTTGAAAGAGAAATGCTTGAATCCGTATTGCAGAAAATATAGCAAATGGAAGTTGAGGTGAAAGAGAAATGAAACTTAAAGTCTTAGGCTCCGGTTCGTCCGGTAACTGCTACATATTGGAGAACGACAACGAAGCATTGATTATTGAAGCTGGTTTGCCGTTTATGGAAGTCAAGAAAGCATTGAATTTTAATGTGATGAAGATTGTTGGAGTGGTTGTGAGCCATATTCACGGAGACCATGCCAAATACATTGGAGAGTACAGAAAAGTCGGTATTCCAATTATGGATGCATACAGAATATGTGAGAATAATAGCGGAAAATCAATAATTTGTGCTATGGGGTGTTTTACAGTAAGAGAATTTCCGTTGGTACATGATGTTCCATGCTACGGATTCTATATCACGCACCCAGAGATGGGAAGCCTTATGTATGCTTCTGATACCGAATATGTCCAGTGGCGATTCAAAGGAGTAAATCACGTTCTTTGTGAAGCAAACTACGATATTCAATTTGTCAATCGGGACGAACCGAACTATGAACACCGTCTACGAGGGCATATGAGCCTTGATACGGCGCTTAAATTCATATCTACTAACGATAATCCGGCATTGCGAAATGTTGTGCTAATACACTTATCAGATAAAAGCGGAAATCCAACACTTTTCAAACAAAAGGTTGTAGAAAAGCTTAAATATGACACAGAAGTTTATGTTGCAGAGAATGGTTTAGAGGTTGATTTTAACCTTTGCCCTTTTTGAAAGGAGAAAATATGAAGTTATATTTTTACATTTTGAAGAATGACTTTATTGGTTGCAAAGAGAAACCCTATGTTAAATTTGAGGAATGCGAGGTCGTTGAGAAACCAAAAACGTACTATCCAAAAGACGAATTTCCGAGAGAAATTTATAACGCATATATTAGTAAATCAGATATAGGACGTTTGTTTGGATACCGTCACAATGCTGTTGTGTTAAAAGAACCAAATGTGAAATATGCAAAAGAATTACTTGCTGAAAAATATCAAAACAGTATTAAAGCAAACGAAGAGACTATCGCAAAATATAAAGATATATTAAGTGCAATATTGGAAATGGAGGAATAATCAATGTCAAAAATGTTTGTGAACATAGCATTTACGGATGAAGAATTTGAAGAAAAAGTGAAGATTGCTATGGATAAGTATTGTAATGAAGTAATTTATGCAAACCTTGATGAACAGGTTATGAAAATTGTTGATAAGAGGATAACAAGCCTTTTATCTTCAAACAGTTGGAGTAGCGACAGAAAAATACAGGGTGTTTCTTTTGAAGAATTTGTGAAACAGAGAACAGAAAAAGCAATCGGGGATTTTGTAGAGAAGAACATTAGAGAAATTATGGCTAAAAGGTTTGCAGAAATCCTTACAGACAAAAGCATGAATTAAGAAAGGTGGAATGACTTATTAACAAAGTAATTTTAATTGGCAGATTAACAAGAGACCCAGAAATCAGATATACGCAGGGAGAAAATTCAATGGCAGTAGCAAGATTTACTCTTGCAGTAGACCGCAGATTCAAAAGAGATAATCAACCTACGGCTGATTTTATAAGTTGTATTTGCTTTAGAAAAACGGCTGAATTTGTTGAAAAATATTGTAAAAAAGGAACAAAGTTGGTGGTTGAGGGCAGTTGGCAGACTGGAAATTACACCAATAAGGATGGAGATAAGGTATATACAAACGATTGCCTTGTTGATAATTGCGAATTTGCTGAAAGCAAGTCAACGGCAGAACAGAATCAGAAAAAGGATGATAACACTGGAAATGATGATTTTATGAACATTCCGGATGGTATTGAGGATGGATTACCTTTTAATTAGAGCCTATGGCGGTTGCCAAGCGTGACCGCCAAATAATAAGCAGAAAGGAAGTGATTTAGATGGTTATTTTTGAAGATGAGGGGCAGCAGAGCGGAAAGCATTTGAAAAAACATCATTACTGGAGCGATTCCAACATTGAGGTTAAAAGAGTGCCGCTTCCGGTTGGTGATTACATAATTGCTAACGAGAAATCTATTGATGTTATTTCACGTAAGGAAGATAGAGGAATGAAAGTTAAAAAGATGGATTTCCTTGGAACTTATGATGTATCTGTAGATACTAAGAAAGATATGCAGGAGATTGTAGGAAACATCTGCGGACGTCAGCATGGAAGATTTCGTGATGAGTGTATTCTTGCTCAAAACAACGGAATCAAACTTTATGTATTGGTAGAAAACGAAGATGGAATCAAATCCATTGAAGATGTTTTTAAGTGGAACAATCCACGACTTCACCGATATAACAAAATTGCTTATATGCACCGGATTGGCAAATGGCAAACAACAAAATTGCCAAAATCAAGACCTACCGCCGGTTCAACGTTGGCAAAGGCAATGATTACTATGGAGAAGAAATACGGCGTTAAGTTTGTTTTTTGTTCGCCAAGAAATGCAGGAGAAAAAGTTGTTGAATTATTAAGCAAAGGAGTTGAAACGAATGGCTGACAAACGGATGTTTTCAAGAAAATTGATTAGTTCGGATGTGTTTTTGGACATGCCATTAACTGCACAAGGATTGTTTTTTCATCTGTGCATGAGAGCTGATGATGATGGATTCGTAGATGCTCCAAACCGAATTGTACGAGAATGTCAGGCGACTCCAAAAGATCTTGAAATCCTTGAAAGGAAGAGATACATACTCACGTTTGAAAACTCTAACGTGGTACTTATCAAACATTGGTTTCTGCACAACTCGATTGCAAAGGACCGGTACACGCCAACACTGTATACAGATGAAAGGTCGAGAGTCACCTTAAAATGTGGCAAGATGTACCCGAATTGTAGTAAGAGTGACAACAAAAATTATACGGAAGTAAAATGTACAGATAACGACTTGGAAACGAATTGTAACCAAACTTATAACAAAGTGGAGCGTAGAGAAGATAAGGTAAGAGAAGAAAAGAAAAGTGATATTGTCGAGCATAGCACGACGGACACTTCTTTGGTGAAAGAAATTATTGATTACTTGAATGAAAAAACTGGTGCAAGTTACAGATACAATACCAAAAAGACGCAAAGCCTTATCAATGCAAGGCTTAAAGAAAAATTCACTTTGGAAGATTTCAAGCGTGTAATAGACAGTAAATGTAACGATTGGAAATCAGACGAGAAGATGAAAGAGTATTTGCGTCCAGAAACTTTGTTTGGAACGAAGTTTGAGAGTTATCTTCAAAATGCTCCAAAGATTTTGAAACCTAGAGCAGAGCCGGAAGAAGTTGTTCCGGAAGTTGAGGAAGAGGAAGTAGGTGAGGACTGGTAATGCGATATAAAGTTTACGAGTTTAATCCGGATGATGCTTACAACTTTGCTCGTCATGTTGGAATTGAGGTTAAGGAACACGGTGGCGAACTGTTTTTTAAGACTTGCCCTTATTGCAAGCCAAGAGCTACAAGAGGAAATGTTCGCACCTTTTCCATAAATCTTAAAACTGGACAGTTTAAGTGTTTAAGAGCAAGTTGTGGAATCTCCGGCAACATGGTAACGCTTTCAAAGGATTTTGATTTTTCTCTTGGCAACGAGGTTGACGAGTATTACCGTCCAAAGAAAAGATACAAGCGGTTGAAGCAACCAAAAGAAGCAATTAAACCAAAGCCGGAAGCGATTCAGTATTTGGAAAGCCGTGGTATATCCGAAGAAGTTGCCAAAAAGTACGAAATTACCGTACAGACTAGCCATCCAAACATTCTTGTATTTCCGTTCTATGACGAAAAAGGTGTACTGCAATTTGTCAAGTACAGAAAAACGGATTTTGACAAGGCAAAGGACGCAAACAAGGAGTGGTGCGAAGCAAGCACAAAACCAATATTATTTGGAATGAAACAATGTGATGATAGTTTTGATACGCTTGTAGTCACAGAGGGGCAGTGCTTTGATGGAAAAGCTGAAATATTAACTCCGGATGGATGGGTTTCTTTTGAAAATTATTCCGGTCAAAACGTATTGCAAGTAGATGAGAAAATGAATGGTACGTTTATAAGACCAAAAAGACTAATAATCAAGAGACACATCGGAAAGATGGTTAGGTGTGAAATTGGTGGAAATTATGAAACGTACACTACGGACGACCATAACCTTGTACTTCTGAACAAAAAAGGGAAAGTAGTAAAGAAAAAAGCAGGAGAAAAGATAAGTGCAGGATATAAGATTCCAACTACTGTGAGCATTGATTCAGAAGAATACAAGGATTGGACAGACGAAATGTTTGCCTTGTATATAGCAATAAGTGCCGATGGAACAATCGACTACAGAAAAAACACTGGAAAGATAAAAGCAAAAACAGATAGGTATGTAAGAATCTCAATAGCATTAGAGCGAAAATCAAAGAGATTGAAAGAAATCTTGGAGAGATTAAATATTACCTACTCGTGCAACAAGGATTCACGTAACTATGATTCGATATGTTTTCATTGTCCGGATTGGCTTACATCAAAATACTTACCATATGGATTTGCTACTGGAACAAGCATTAAACAGAAGAAATTCATAATTGAGGAAATGGTAAAGTGGGATGGAAATAAGGTAAAAGGAAGAAATCAATACGAATATTCAACCATATTAAAACACAATGCTGACGTAATGCAACTTATAGCATCATCTTGTGGATATATGTCAACGATAATGACAAAGCAAAATGGCGGAAACGGTAATTTTATAAAAAGCTATTGCTACAAAGTATCGGTTCTTTTGAGAAAAAGTTATGTGAGTACACAGAGCTTTGAAACTCATAAAAGGTTTGAGAAAGTAGACCAAAGAGTTTACTGTGTTTCGGTTGACACAGGAATGATACTTGTTAGACAGAACGGAAGGATAAGTGTAAGCGGTAATTGTGATTCATTAGCAGTTTCTACGGCAGGCGTACCAAACGCAGTATCAGTTCCGACCGGTGCCAAAGGCTTTACATGGATTCCCTATTGTTGGGATTGGCTTTGCAAATGGAAGAAAATAATCGTTTTTGGAGATTTTGAGAAAGGCTCAATATCTTTGTTGGATGAACTTGCAAAACGTCTAAAAGACCGTGTAGAACACGTCAGAGAGGATAATTATAGAGATTGCAAGGACGCAAACGAGATACTTCTCAAATATGGAGCAGAGCAGGTTAGAAAATGCGTTGAAGAATCGGTTAAGCTGCCAATTGACAATGTGATTGATTTGGCAGATGTAAAGGAACTTGACCCATACAGCATTGAAAAGATACCGACCGGTATTGCTGATGTAGATAACTTGCTTTGCGGAGGAATCCCATTCGGTGTTGTTACCATCGTTACTGGAAAATCAGGCAAAGGAAAATCAACTTTTGTAGGACAGATTATAACAAGAGCATTAAACAAAAGTGACAATGTTTTTGTATATTCCGGGGAAATGCCAAACTATCTTTTTAAGAATGCGATTGATTTTCAAATTGCTGGACCGGCAAACGTAGTGGAAGAAGATAGGAGAGATTATGTAAAGCGTTACGTTCGCAAATCTGCGAAAGATAAGATTGTAGAGTGGTATCGTGGAAAATGTATGCTTTACGACCGCACTATGGTTAAAGATGAAGATACTGACTTGCTGAATACTATTGAACGTATGATAGTAAGTCAAAATGCAAGAGTTATTGTGATTGATAATTTAATGACAATGATAAACAAAACGAGAGTTAAGGGAAGTAAGTTAGAAGCACAGAGCGAAGTTTCAAACGCACTAGAGGATATGGCTAGATTTTACAATGTTTGTATTATCTTAGTGGCACACAAGAGAAAAGATAGTGGAATTGATGATGAAGATATGGACGATTCGATTCGTGGCGATTCCGATATTGTCAATTCAGCAGGAGTGATTATTCACTACAACGTAAATAAAGATGAGAATACGATGGAAAATTATCCGAGAGTAATTTCGGTTACTAAAAATCGTGTATTTGGAAGAACTTCATACAGAGGTTGGAAAGTACACTACGATGAAAAATCCAAACGAATCTACGGCGACCACGATGATTTGAATATTTGTCTTGGTTGGGATAACGAAAGCGGTGGGTTTGTCGAGGACTACGATAATTCAATATTTAGTTAGGTGGTGTTTGTATGGGAAGCGTAAATGCATCGCAGATTCCAGAAGAACAGCATATGTGGACTGATATTTGGAATTGGCGTAAGAAATATTACTACCCGGAAGATGATGATTCCTGGTGGAAAGAGTTTACGGAAACAGGCATTGCAATCGGAGAAAAATATGCAACTAAATTATCGCATGAGATTATTTTTGCAATTTTTAATGATGTGCAAAATCGCAGTAAAAAATCGAAATCAACGGAGGTATTGAAATGAAAGAAGCAATTAAATTAGTTGAAAAGGCTCTTGAAATTTTGAAGAGTGAAGATAAAAAGGAAAAGGTTGTTTTGAGGTCATTGAAACCGGGCGAAACATTCATGATTGGAGAACATGAATTTATTGTTTTGGAACAGAATTACGAAACGACAAACGTAATCTCCAAAAACCTTATGGCTGAAAATGTTTGGTTTGATGGAGATACAAGAGATTACAATAAATCTGCTTTGAAAAAGTATATTGACGAAAAAATCAAGCCTATTATTTTGGAAAATGTCGGTGCTGGAAATCTTGTTGAGCATTCCGTGCCATTGACGAGTGTTGATAATCAGAACGAGTTTAATGATTGTATTTGTGAGGTTCGCCCTATTACTTTTGACGAAGCCAGAGAATACAATGATTTGCTTGTGAATGAAGATTTGACAGATTACTATTGGACAATTACACCGTGGTCTACTGCTGAAAGAGGGTTTAAGTATGCTATTGTAGTTGTTTCGCCGTCCGGCAGCATCAACTACCTCAATTGCAACTTCAGCTACGGCGTGCGCCCATTCTGTATCTTAAAATCTAATATCTTTGTATCGAAAGGAGAATAATATGGACTTAGAAAAAAGAGTTGAAATCCTTGAAAATAGGATTGACAAATTGGAAAGTAGAAATATGAAAGATAGGCTTAATGGATTAAAAGTTGGCGATTATTTTGAGGTTGCAGGAACAAAATGGAGAATCCTCGACATCAAACCTTGCGGATATGTTTGTCTTTCAGATGTATTAGAGGAAAGCAGAGCTTTTGATTCGGAAACAAATAATTGGAAATCAAGTAGTTTGCGTAAATATCTCAATAACGATTTCTATAAGAAAATTGTCGATGAGATTATGGAAAAAAATATTCTTCCGTTTGGGCGGGATTTATTGTCTCTTGATGGACAGAATGAATATGGAGATTGCACGGATTATGTATCTCTTCTTTCTGTTGACGATTACAGACAATACAGAAAATTGATTCCTAATAATGAACAGTGGTGGTGGCTGCTCACCCCTTGGAGTACACCTTGCAACGGATATGAAGTGCAAGTGTCGGTTGTTTCGCCGTCCGGCAGCATCAGCAACGGCATTTGCAACTGCAACTACGGCGTGCGCCCGCTTTGTATCTTTTCACCTAACCTCTTTGAATCGGAGTGATGATTATGGCAAGTAAAGAACTTACTGTAATTCTAAAAGCAAAAGACTTAGCAAAGCACACTTTGCAAAAGACAGCGGATTGTAACCACTATCCAAAGAAATTTAGATTTTCTCTTGTGGACAAGATGCAGAACAAGTCGCTTGAAATCTACGAATGTTTGCTTGAAGCAAATAGGACGGATATAAAAGCATACAAGAGAGAACGATTAGAGTTGCAGACAAGAGCAATAACACATTGTGATGAACTCTTGTATTACATAGAGTTATCAAACAGTTTAGGACTAATCAACATAAAATGTGTCGGTCATTGGTCGAAAATGGTTTGCGATGTAAAACATATGGCAATCGCATGGAGAACAAAAGACAAAGAAAGATAAAATCATAGGTTATGTGCTGCTTAATCGGTTGTTTCGCCGTCCGGCAACATCAACAACAACAATTGCAACAACAACAACGGCGTGCGCCCATTCTGTGACAAACAGACAGTTAGAGTAGGCATTAAGCCGAAATCAGAGAAAGATACAGAAAAGCACATGACCTTTCCTAAAAGGATAAATACAAAGGAGTTTTTATTATGGATGATAAAAGTATTATATGCAATTTTGAGAACCTTTATAACGCTTATAAACGTGCTAAGGCAGGTAAAAGGCGCAATGAAAGTTGTGCTAGATTCCAAACAATGAGCCTAGATGGCGTTCATATCTTGCTAGAGCAGTTGAAAAACAAAACCTACAAGATGAATCTGTATAACGAATTTAAGGTCTACGAGCCTAAAGAACGATTGATACGTTCTTGTTCGTTTAAGGATAAGGTTGTTCAGCATTGCTTATCTGATACGATTTTACATCCAAGACTGGAAAGCCAGTTTATCAAGACAAACTATGCCGGGCAGAAAAACAAAGGAACATTGTTCGGCATGGATTGTCTAAAAAAACAGATGTTAGAGTTTTACCAAAAACACAATTTAGATGGATGGATTTTGAGATGTGATGTAACTAAATTCTTTTATAGTATCGACCACGAGATATTAAAAGATATAGTTGACTATTACTTCCCGGACAATTATACAATGTGGCTTAACCATTTGCTTATTGATAGCACAGATGGTATCGGGGTGCCATTAGGAAACCAAGTGGCTCAAATATATGCTCTGCTTATGCTTGACGGATTAGACCATATGGTTACTGGCGAACTTGGAATCAATCTTTATGGAAGATATATGGATGATTTCTATTTGATACACCATGATAAGGAATATTTGAAATGGTGTCTTGATTTAATAAATCAGTTTGTAGAAAGCCTTGGTTTGACGCTAAACGGTAAAACGCAAATTGTTCCGTTCAAGTGTGGAATACCTTTTGTAGGATTTCACCACTACATAACTAAGGATGGAAAGTATATACGCAGGCTAAAAGGTGAAAACAAGAGAAAAATCCGTAAGAAGATAAGAAAGTGGGTAAAACTCGTTAAGTCCGAAAGAATGACTGAAACAAAATTTTATGAGAAATACAATGCATGGAAAAATCATGCGTCACACGGAAATTGCGTTAAGTTGTGTCATTCAATGGACTTATATGTGGAAAAGTTGTTTAAATCAAACATAGATAGCAGGTGATGATATTGGAACAGATTAACGGTCAAATTGAATTGACGCAGTACCTAGAATCAAAAATAAAAACTGGAAAGGTCATGGATTTAACTTCTTATATTAATAGCCAAGGCAAAGCACAATACACACAGGTTAAAGAAGTTGTTTTCAAGTCATACGAAGATTACAAGGAAGATGATGATTTCTTGGAAAGAATGACAAATGCAATTTCTATCTATGTGTTAAAAGTATCAAAGGGATATATGGATTATTTGAGAAAGGAAGTGATTGGATGAAGATTTTAAGCAAGAAGAAGTATAGCAAGTTGCTTGACGATTTTAAAGAATTAAAGGATAAGTGCAAAGACCTAGAAAGAGTAAACAGAAATTTGGGAGAGAAATTAGGAGATAAGAAAACGAGTTATAAGGTAAACAGCGGTAAAGAGTTTTGTTTCAAGTGTAAAAATTCCTACAGGTACAAAACATATTGGGGAGGAATGGAAGTTGAAAAATGCGGTTGTTTATTAAATGTTTCTTGTGAACAGTTTAAAAGGGTTGACGGAGAAAGGAGCAAATAAATGTTAAAAAGACAATATCCAATAATGATGGGGTTGGGAACAAAGATTTTAACCGCATATCATCATCCAAATTTTAAGAATGGTTTGATGTTTGCAATCTTGGACAGTAAGAAAAAATTTCCAAGAGGTCACAATGTAAGCAACGATGAATTAAAGCAGTCAATGTCTACGGTCAGAGCAGAAATATATTTTAGTGATATTGATACACTTGACGGATTTATCAAGCATCTAAAATATGAGCGAGATTTGTGGGCGAAAGAGATTGAGAAAAATGTAGAAAAAATGACATATAGTGATATGTTGAAAGAAGCACAATCTCTTAGTTCAGAAACCATAGTTGATTATAGACCGGCTTGTGGATTATATGTTGATGGAATGGATGATTGTGAGCAAATTCCTAACGCAATAGTTTGTTGGACAAAAAACGGTTCAAAATTTATATACATCAAGAAAGGAGACTGTAATGAAAAGATTAACTAATAGCAACAAAGAAATACCTACGTTGATTGATAATGCTGAATACTGGAGGAAAGCGTACTTTAAATTAAAAGAGTATGAGGACTTAGAGGAACAGGGCAGACTTATTAAACTACCTTGCAAAGTGGGAGATACAGTTTACTGCATTTTTAGCAGATATACCAAATGTACACCTAACAATGAAGAATTTGACGAATATAATTGTCAAGGGTGTGAGTATGAGTGTGACAGTAAAAAGGAAAACTATGTACAAGATATGAGAGCATATAGTTTTGATTGGATTGCTACTAATTTGAAGAATTTTGGCAAAACAGTATTACTCACAAAATCCGAAGCCGAAGCAAAACTGAAAGAATTGAGGTGTAACAATGATTGATTGTAATATTTGCAAGCATAAAGAAGATTATTGTATAGGGTGCAAACACGGTGAGTTGTTTGAGAGAAAAAATGTGTCAGAACCTAAAAAAATATCAGTTAGTAATGGAAATGAATATTGCGGACATTGTGGTTATTTGTGTGACTACGCAAGAGGATATAAAAAGTTTTATTGTATTAGGTGCGGCGGACTTAATTTAAGAAGCTGAAAGGATTGAGAGGTGAAGAGAATGAATGGTGCGGTAAACAAGGTTTCCACGTTAGATATTATCGTAAGGATGGTAGACAACAAGCCATATTACGAAATCAAGTACAAAAAAGTCGGCGAAGATTATTATCATGTAGGCTACAGCTCGTATAATCTTGATAATGTATTAAAATGGCGTGATGAGTGTTTTGAACTTGTTGATGTGAAACACACCAATGCCGACAGGATAAGGAATATGACGGATGAAGAGTTGGCGGTTTTTCTTTGCAAAGTAAAATCAGATTATCAGTGGATGGAGCATGAATTTCCAAGCGAAGAAGAACACGGCGAGTGGAAAGAATGGCTTCAATCAGAAGCAGAATAGGAGAAAATATGAGCAACAATTTAGAATTTATGAAAGAGCATAATTGTAAACATCTAAAAAACTGTAAGTTTCCTAGTGTTGTGAAATATCAGTATTCGGATGATAAAAAAGGATGGTATATACAATTTGGAAATGTGCTTCATGGTATAAAATATTGTCCTTATTGTGGTATGAGATTGGAGGATGAAAATGGAAGATAGATATTTATTTAAAGCAAAGAGGATTGATAACGGGGAGTGGGAAATTGGTAGTCTAATTGCATTGCCGACAGGAGAATATGAGATTTCAAATAAATGCAATAATCCACCAGATTGTGACCCTATGTGGGATAAAGTAGTAATTACACACAAAGTAGACCCATCCACCATTTGCCAATGTATAGGGAAAAGGGATAAGTACAATCACCTTATTTTTGAAAATGACCTTATGGATGGTTTTATTTATCCGTACATTTCTGGTTTGGATTCAGAACATGATTACTTTGCAGAGGTTTGTTGGTGTGATGATATTACAGGATTTGGAATATGCACACACAAATACAAAAATTCGGATGTTCGTGGTTCGGCAGATGGAGATGTTGATTTAATTGAAGATTTTGATTCCAGTAAATGGGAAGTTATCGGCAACATTTTTGACAATCCAGAGTTGTTAGAAGGAGGCGAATAAGATGGAATTAGAACTAAATGAAGTAATTGAAAATTTGGAATATCTCGTTTCGGATAGTTGTACAGACACGCAGTTTGATTACATTGAAGAAATAGAGATTGCAACCAAGTCGCTTAAAAAGCAGATACCAAAGAAACCTATATTTAGCCATAACCTTAGTGATACTCTTTCTGTATTCCATTGTGAATGTAGAAACATAATCAAAGTCAGTCACAATGCAGGAACAATGAATAATAACAATGCGACAAATTATTGTAGCAAGTGCGGTTGTAAATTAGATTGGAGTGATAAAGAAAGTGAGGAAACAAAGTTATGAAATTAGATGATTTGCAAACTGGAATGGTTGTTGTTTTGAGAAATGAAGAACCATACATCGTTTCAAGAAATTGTGCTTTTCATAGTGATGTACTGGCAGGGTACAAAAATTTTTGGGAACTATGGAATACGCAAATAGATTTTGACCGTTATAACGAAGATATGACATTCAAAGGCAAGGATATGGAACTCTTTGACATAATGAGAATATATGAAGAATCAAAAGATAGTATTCCATTTAGCAAAGGAAAACTTCTTTGGCAACGTGAAGAATACAAGGAAGTAACCATGAAAGAAATAGAAGAAAAATTTGGGTGTAAAGTAAAAATTGTAGGAGGTAAAGATGAAAAAATACAGAATAGAAAAATACAATCCTAAAGAAGATAGATGGGAAGATTTAGATGGTGAGTATAGCAAAGATGACGTGAAAACAATAACAAAAGGTTTTCACAATGAGGGATTATTTTATTACCGAAAAGGTAGCGCAATAGTCTACATAGTGGAGGAGGTGAGTAAGAATGAGACTGATTGACGCAGATAAATTACAACAAGATTTGATAGACCAAATTGACTGGCTCAGAAAACAAGATTATGAATTATATTGCGCAATAGGTGATGATATTACATTTTGTATTGATAAAGAGCCAACAGCCTATGATATGGATAAGGTTGTGGAACAGTTGGAAGATGAAAGTAAAAAATGTTCCATTTGTGAACTTCCTACTTGCAAAGAGGATGAAAGTCATTGTTGTTATTGCAACGGATTAAATAAATCAATCGAGATTGTAAAAGCAGGTGGCATGAATAATAATTCAAAAACAAGTGACTAAGTAAAAATACTAGAAAGGGCGGATAACATGGCAGTAAACAAAAGAGCAGCAATGCGGAGAGAAAAACGTGTGCAGGAGAAATTGACCGGCGGTAAGCCAACACAAACAAAACTTATGGCAAGGGCATATATAACTGGTAAGAATGAGGGATTTGAACTTGCTACCGGAATTATGTTTCTTGCACTTTGCGAAGAATTTGGATTTGGAAACAAAAGAATCAATCGGCTTATTGAACGTATATCCGATGAATCATTAAAAATGGATGAGGACCCAACAAAGTTTAATGTTGATTGGTACATAGATAAAGTCAGAGAGAAATGCGGTGTCCGAATCCTTAAATCAGATGAGGATGAGTGAGGTGTTTGTTTGAGCAATATCTATCAAAAACGATTGTACGATAGAAGAAAGCAGAACAGACTTTGTATTGATTGTGGAAAACCACTAGACAGAGACGGTGTACGATGTATAAGTTGTTGCAGTAAAAAGTCGGAGAACGAAAGAAGAAATAAACAATGCTATAAAAAAGTTGGCATATGTCCTATTTGCAGAAAGGTTCCAATCGGCAGTAGTGAATCATCATGCCCGGAATGCCGTGCAAATGAATCAATACAATGCAATAATCGAAGAAACAAAAGTGAAGAAGCAAGAAAGAGATACAACCAAGAACACAAGGAATGGGCGAAACTTACATATAAGCAGGACGTAGAAAAAGGTATTTGTCCACGGTGCCGTAAGAGAAAAGCCGATTTCGGGTACTTGACTTGTGGAATATGCAGGGAGAAAAGCAGAAATAGGCAAAGAGAAAAGGCTAGCACCAAAAAGAAAACATGGATTGAAAACGGCTTGTGTTGCTTTTGCGGTGGAAAAGTAAAAGATGGATACAAGGTATGCGAAAAGCACTATCAGATGAATGTGGAAAAAGCACGCTCGCCGAAAGCGAATGAAGCAAGGAAAGAATTACAAGAGAGCGGAATATTATATTATAAAAGGAGTAACAGACCATGGAAAGATTATCAGAAGAACAGTACCGAGAAGTAATTGCGGAAATCAAACATAGTGAACTTCCGAGAAAAACGCAGGAGTTTTTGATTGCGTTGGTTGATGAAGCCAATAAACCAAACAAAAAATTATAAGAAAGGAAAAGGCTTATGAGATTAGGAAAGTATTTATCCTCATTGACTAAGCCGGAACTTGATGAAATTGAAAAAATTTGCAATTTCACCGAAGATGAAGAACAAATATTCAAATGCATATCAAAAGGCTATACATTAAGACAAATAGAGATGAAATGCAATATGTCGGAATCGACCGTCATAAGAAGAGTATCAAGGATTGATTGGAAAATAAATAAGGCAAAGGAGATGGCAGAAGTGAAAAAAGAAATTCCAGTATGTGAAAAGTATAACCTTACTATTGAAGAAGCATCGGCTTATTTTAATATTGGAAAGGATAGAATGAGGGAAATTGTGAACGAAAACAGAAATGAACTTGTTCTTGTTATAGGAAGAAAAAACCTTATAAAAAGGAAAAAGATGGAAGAGTATCTTGACAGGACAATGGTTTTATAACTTCCTATAAGTACCTATTATTTGCTATAGAGCGTTGTTAGTGATATAATTATCCTTTAACAATGCTCTTTTCTTTAGAAAGGAGAATGTGTATGCCAAGCAGAAAAGATAACAAAGGAAGAGTATTAGAGAAAGGAGAAAGCCAAAGAACTGACGGTACTTATATGTACCGATGGACTGATTTATCAAAGAAACGTCAAACAATATATGCCAGGACATTAAACGAACTACGACAAAAAGAGTTACAAGTAACAAAAACAGAAATAATATCTGGTGTTTCTTGGGAAAGCAATAAAATAACAGTCCGGGAACTGATAGACAGGTATTTATCATTAAAAAAGGTCCGCATAACAACAGAACAGAAGTATAGATACCTAATAAATATGCTTGACAAGATACAGATATTGGATATTCCAATCAAAGACATAAAAACATCGTTGGCAAAGCGATATATGATTACCTTAAGCAATATGGGGTATTCGTATGGAACGGTTCAAAATGCAAAAACACTTTTGAAACCGGCTTTTCAGATGGCAGTTGAGGATGATTATATAGTCAAAAATCCATTTCTATTCACTTTATCAAACATAATTGAAAACGATTCAAAGCAAAGATTTTCGATGAGCGAAGAAGAGGAAAACCATTATATTGAATTTATTTCCAATCATGGATGGTTTCGACATATCTATGATGATGTGGTGATTCTTTTGAATACTGGAATGAGGGTAAGTGAATTATATGGACTTACATTTAAGGATGTAGACCTCAAAAACAGAAGAATAAATGTAAATAAGCAATTGCACAGGATTAGTGGCAAATACGTTGTTCTTCCACCAAAATCAAAAGCAGGGAATCGCATACTTGCCATGAATGACGCAACAAGAAAAGCATTTATGCACAAAAGAACAGAAGTTAGACCTAAAGTCGAATATGCGATTGACGGATATACTGGATTTGTTTTTATAAACCACTTGGGTTTTCCGAAAACAAGAAGAAATTTAGAGGGTTCAATGAGAGAAGTAAGAAAAAAGCATATTGAACTTGGTCTTGGAGAATTACCGCAAATAACACCTCATGTGTTAAGGCATACATTCTGTAGCCGCATGGTTAAAAAAGGTATGAATGTAAAAACATTGCAATTAGTAATGGGACATTCGGATATATCTACGACATTAGATGTGTATACCCACAAGAAACCAGATGATGTTGCGAAAGAAATGGAACAATATATTGCTATGTAAAACGGTGTATTTGGTGTAAATTTGGTGTAAGTTAAAAAAACAAAACTCTTAAAAGTACCGAAAAATGGTTGGTTATAAAAACTCGTACCATTTCGCCGCCTGATTGATCCAGCTTCACGGGAAGTAAGGTCACCGTTGTAACCATCTTTCAAGTTTACACCAATCTCGTTTGCAACTTCCATTTTGAAACGATTCATAGCCTCTTTAGCCTGTGGTACTTCCATCTTGGATGAATTTTTGTTTGTCATGATTTTTCACCTCCGTTTTATTTATTGTGAAGATAAAGGAATGCCGAGAAACGGCATCCCTTTTGTTGAAATGCTGTTTTTTTTCTCCTGCATCCGATTTATCTTGGTAATATTGTTGCCACAAAAAAGAAAAATATAATGGAAATTTGTGGCATAAAAGTAATGAAAAAAAATACTGACAAAAAAATACGAAAATGCTATAATGAAGTTCAATAAGAGGATTGTATAGTTTTGAGAGAAAGCTGTGCTTTTGAAAGGAGAAGTAGGATGCGCTTTCGTGATGTTGGGGTACAATTAGAGTACGACGGTGATTTTAAAATTTATAGAGAAGATGGAATTTCCCGGTATGGAAAACCGGATTATTTATTTTTGTATTTTCATACGGAGTGTTGCGTTGTGCTTGATAAGCAGCCGGTTTATGTTAAGCCGCCATCCGTGATTTTATATGATATTGGTGCTAAGCAGCACTATTATGCCGTAAATGATTCCTATAAAGATGATTTTGTGCATTTTTGGCTGGATGACAGCCGTTCTTTTGTGGATGAAATCAATCTGCCGATGAATACAGTAATTCACCTGCCGGAAAATACGTTGATTCCTTCGATGATGAAACAACTCTATCAGGAATATATTTCGATGAATGAGTACAAAGAGACGACGATGGAATGTTTATTTAAAATGATTTTGATTAAAGTTTCCGAGATGTCAGAAAGACGCAAGGTTGCCAAAATACCGGACCGATATGATGAATTGTTTCAGAATCTGCGTTCTCAGGTATATTTGGAGCCGTCGAAAGACTGGCATGTATCGGAGTGTGCCGGTGACAATGGGCTAAGTACACCGTATTTTCAGAAATTGTATAAATCATATTTTGGAAATACGTTTGTGCAGGATGTTGTACAGAGCCGGATGGAGCACGCCAAACATTTTTTGCTGGTTTCCAATTATTCGATTAAGGAAATTGCGGATTTGTGTGGCTATCACAATGAAACATTTTTTATGAAGCAGTTTAAGAAAAATATTCACGTGACACCGAGCCAATACCGGGCGCAGGCACGAAAAAAATTACAGGAATAGCAAAATCGTCATTTTTTTGCCACATTTTCCTGTTACATTTAATACAGTAGTTACTTTGTTGACTACTACTCCCACCCTATTATACGAAGAGGAACACCTAGTCTTTTGACTGGGTGTTCTTCTTTATGTAAAGAAAATCTTGCCAGTTTCCGCCAGATTTAGTATCATAAAGGTAATGGCTTGAGAGGGGCGTTGATATGAAAAAAGAGTATTTTACAATTCCAAATCTAATGGGATATTTTCGGATTTTGTTAATTCCTGTATTTTGTATTTTATATTATCATTCGGAGAATGCAGGCTGCTTTTATGGGGCGGTTATTGTTCTTTGTCTTTCGTTTTTGTCGGATTTTTTTGATGGGAAAATTGCAAGACATTTTCATCAGGTGACCGAATGGGGAAAAATGTTAGACCCTATTGCGGACAAACTGACCCAAGCGGCACTTGCGATTATGTGTACCGTGCATTTCCCTGCGACCATCTGGTTGTTTTTATTATTTGCAGCAAAAGAAATTTATATGGGGCTGATGGGATTATTTGTGATTCGAAAGAAAAATCAGGTTTTTGGTGCCAAGCGGTTTGGAAAAATTGGTACGGCAGGCTTGGATTTTGGAATTTTAGCACTTATTTTATTCCCCGGCATGCCTCTTTTAGTATCGAATTTATTGATTCTGGTATTGATGATTTTAATGGTTGTTACCTGGATTTTGTATCTTCGGTTCCATATCGAATTACTCACAGATAAAACGTTTGGAAAAATAAAAAAACGTTATAAAGCAGTGGGTGTGGCAGGTGTTTTTCTCTATCTGATTTTGGGAGCGGCACTTCCATATCTGAACCAGCCAAAAGTGAGTGAAGAATATAAAAAAGAATTTGCAAATAAAGTTTTTGCATCGGAAAACTCGGCAGGAGACCGCGTGATGCTCATTGAAGATAATGGGGAGGCATTGGCGGAAAGAATTCGAATGCTTGAGCATGCAAAACAATCCATTGTTTTATCCACGTTTGATTTTCATTCGGATATCAGCGGGAAAAAGATGTTGGCTGCCTTGTGGGCAGCGGCAGAACGCGGCGTCAAGGTGAAAATTTTGGCGGATGGCTGCAATTCATGGATCCGTATGACGGGAAATGCCTATTTTTATGCACTTGCTTCCCATGAAAATGTGACGATAAAAACGTATAATCCGGTCAATCCCCTGTTGCCGTTTCGCGCGATGAGCCGGATGCATGATAAGTATGTGATTGTTGATGATTCTTTGTATCTGCTAGGAGGAAGAAATGTCTATGATTCTTTCCTTGGAGTGCAGGAAGGACCTAAAAATTATGACAGGGATGTTTTAGTTTACCACGAAGGAGAAAAAGAAGGCTCCATTTATCAGGTAAAAGCCTATTTTGAAGCAATCTGGAATGATTCGCTGTGTAAGACATGGAATGATAATCATTTGCTTTGGTTAATTCCCGGTGTAAAAAGGGCAGCGCAGGAACTGGAAAAACAGTACATTTCTATGAAAAAACAGGAACCTGGATGGTTTCAAAACATATCATATCAAGAAAAAACAGTGGTGGCAAATCGGATTACACTGCTCTCGAACCCGACTTGCCTTTACAGCAAAGAACCGCAGGTGTTTTACGGTTTGTGCGAACTGATGAAGCAGGCCAAAAAAGAAGTTATCTGGCACACACCGTATATTATCAATAATGATTATATGTATGGTGAAATTGCAAAGATAGCCAAAGAGGTCCCTGAATTTACCGTTATGACGAATTCAGTGAAAAATAACGGGAATCCGTTTGGCTCCGTGGATTATGCACTTCACAAGGACGAGGTGTTAAAGATGGGGGCGAAAGTGCTTGAGTACCACGGTGGTGTTTCTTACCACGGAAAGAGTGCGGTGATTGATGACAGACTTGCAATTGTCGGTTCTTTTAATATGGATATGAAGAGTGCTTATCAGGATACGGAGTTAATGCTGGTGATTGACAGCAGGCCTTTGTGTGAGATATTGAAAAAAAGTTTTACTTCCTATCAAGAAGAAGCGGATGCAGCAGACGGTACAGTGGACAGTAAAGAGGAACTTTTTGATGATACAACAGGTGCGTTAAAAAAAGTTTCCAACTATGTAATCTCAAAGCTGAATCCGTATTTGCGATATTTGTTCTGATAATTTGTTGAAAAATTTGTAGAAATGGTGTATTATAAGGTGGACTATGAAAAAGTATGGAGGAATATCATGAGCGACAAGTTAAAAGTAGGTATCCTTGGCGGTACCGGTATGGTAGGCCAGCGTTTTATTTCGCTGTTGGAGAATCACCCTTGGTTTGAAGTAACAACAATTGCAGCAAGTCCAAGAAGTGCGGGGAAAACATATGAAGAGGCAGTAGGCGGACGCTGGAAAATGCAGACACCGATGCCGGAAGCAGTAAAAAATATAGTTGTAAAAAATGTAAATGACATTGAAGCAGTCAGCAGTGAAGTTGATTTTGTTTTTAGTGCCGTAGATATGACAAAAGAAGAAATCAAAAAGATTGAAGAAGATTATGCAAAAACGGAGACACCGGTTGTTTCCAACAACAGCGCACACCGCTGGACACCGGATGTTCCGATGATTGTACCGGAAGTAAATCCGGAGCATTTAGAGGTTATCGAGAGCCAGAAAAAACGTCTGGGAACCAAGAGAGGTTTTATCTGTGTAAAACCAAACTGTTCAATCCAGAGTTATGCACCGGCACTTACCGCATGGAGAAAGTTTGAGCCGACACTGGTTGTTGCTACGACTTATCAGGCAATTTCCGGAGCAGGAAAGACATTTAAAGACTGGCCGGAAATGGAGCATAATATTATTCCGTATATTGGCGGCGAAGAAGAAAAGAGTGAGCAGGAGCCGCTTCGTATCTGGGGTAAAGTGGAGAATGGACAGATTGTAAAAGCGGATGGCCCATTGATTACAAGCCAGTGTATCCGTGTACCGGTGCTGGATGGACATACGGCTGCGGTATTTGTTAATTTTAAACAGAAACCAACGAAAGAAGAGCTGATTCAGGCACTTGTTGAGTTTAAGGGTGCACCTCAGGAATTGGGACTGCCAAATGCACCAAAGCAGTTCATTCAGTATTTAGAAGAGGATGACCGTCCACAGGTTGCTTTGGATGTAAATTATGAAAATGGATTTGGCGTTAGTATCGGGCGTCTTCGAAAAGACGCATATTTTGACTGGAAATTTGTGGGACTTTCTCATAATACCGTACGTGGTGCAGCAGGTGGTGCTGTGCTGATGGCGGAACTTTTGAAAGCCAAAGGATATATAACAGCTAAATAAATTGGGAAAGGATGATGGGAATGAGTAAATTTCGTGTGCTGGTCAAAGGAATCGTGCAGTATCAGGATTCTTATTTAGCAGTGGAGCGCTGGTATGATGACCGTATTTTTGACCCTTATCAGTGGGAATTTATTGATGGGGAGATGGAATTCGGAGAGACACCGGAAAAAGCAGTAGAGCGCATTGTGGCGGAAAAAACAGGAGTGGCTGTTCAGGTAAATAAGCCACTGTACACCTGGGGATTTACCGCAGGTGAGATTTGTACATGTGGAATTGCTTTTCTGTGTGATGCACAGATGGATGAAGTGATTTTGGCAGAGGAACTTCGTGACAGTAAGTGGGTTCCAAAAAGCGAAATTGCTCAGGTAATCACCAATCAGGCAGTTGTTAAAGATATCGAGAAGGCGGGTCTGACAAGTAGTTTTGACCTGGATGATTTTGGAAAGGTGGATTTGTTTATTGAACCTATGGATTAAGAATGGACATGTTTTAGACCCTGCCAATCATCTGGATGAAGTGTGTGATGTATATGTGAAAGAGGGAAAGGTTGCCTGTGTTGGCAGCCTTTCGTCGGATAAAATTCCAGACGAATGTACGGTGATTGATGCAGAAGGAAAATACGTGATGCCGGGACTTGTTGATTTGCATGTGCACCTAAGAGAACCCGGTTTTGAGTACAAGGAAACAATTTATTCCGGTACGCACGCGATGGCAAAGGGCGGTTTTACAGCGGTTTGCCCGATGCCAAATACAAAGCCTGTGACAGATTCTCCGGCAATGATTGAAAAAATTCTTAAGATTGCCAAAACAGACAGTCCGATTCGTGTTTATCCTGTTGGGGCTGTTACGAAAGGGCAGCTTGGCGAGGAAATGACGGATATTGCCGGTATGGTAAAAGCAGGAGCAAAAGCAATTAGCGAAGATGGCAAGTCCGTGATGAATGCCGAAATTTACCGTGAAGCGATGAAAGAAGCAAAAAAAGCGGGAATTCCGGTGCTTGCCCATTGTGAAGATAAAAACATGGTAGGCCACGGAGCAATGAATGCCGGGGAAAAAGCCAAAGAACTTGGAATCTGCGGAATCACCAATGCGGTAGAAGATGTGATTGTGGCAAGAGATATTCTTCTTGCGAAAGAAACCGGAGTTCATCTTCATTTGTGTCACTGTTCAACAAAAGACAGTGTAAAAATGGTTCGTATTGCAAAAAAGGATGGCGTCAGTGTATCAGCAGAAGTATGTCCACATCATTTTGCAATGACAGAGGATGAAATCGCAGGAGACGATGCGAATTATAAAATGAATCCACCACTGCGAAGTGCTGCGGATGTAGAAGCTTTGGTGGATGGTTTAGCGGATGGCACGATGGAAGCAATTTCTACGGACCATGCGCCACACGGCGAAGAAGAAAAGAAACAGTCGATTGCAAAAGCACCGTTTGGAATTGTTGGTTCAGAAACGGCATATGCACTTTCTGTGACACATCTTGTGAAGACGGGAAAATTAACCCCGCTTCAGTTAGTTGAAAAAATGAGTACGAATCCATGCCGGATTCTTTCGGTACCAGGCGGAACACTTTCTGTGGGGGCACCGGCGGACATTACAATTGCGGATATGGATTCGGAATATGTGATTGATAAGAATACCTTTTTATCAAAAGGTAAGAACACACCATTTGATGGAGCAAAAGTCAATGGTCGTGTGTATTATACGATTGTAGGCGGAAACATTGTTTATCAATATGAATAAATGGAGGACACCATGATTGATCAATTAGTTGAAAAAATTAAAAAGACAAAGGCACCGGTTGTTGTTGGATTAGACCCTATGCTTTCTTATATTCCGGAATGGATTTTAAAAGATGCCATTTCAAAATATGGAGAGACCATGGAGGCGGCCGGAGAAGCGATTTGGGTATATAACAAAGGAATCGTGGATACGGTTTATGATTTGATTCCGGCTGTAAAACCTCAGATTGCCATGTATGAGCAGTTTGGAATTCCGGGACTTGTGGCTTTTCAGAAAACAGTAAATTACTGCAAAGAAAAGGGACTGGTTGTTATCGGTGATGTGAAACGTGGCGATATTGGTTCGACTTCAACGGCTTACGCAAATGCTCATTTGGGCAGTGTGACCGTTGGGACTACCGTTTGCCGTGGCTTTGATGAGGATATGATTACGGTCAATCCGTATCTTGGTACCGATGGTGTGAAACCATTTGTTGATGTCTGCAAAGAGGAAAAGAAGGGTATTTTTGTTTTGGTAAAGACTTCAAATCCATCTTCCGGCGAATTTCAGGATAAGTTAATCGATGGAAAACCATTGTATGAGTTAGTTGGTGAACATGTGGCAAAATGGGGCGAAGATTGTGTTGGCTCCTGCGGTTACAGCGAGGTAGGTGCGGTTGTTGGTGCTACTTATCCGGAAATGGGTAAAGTGCTTCGTAATATTATGCCAAAAAGTTATATTCTGGTGCCGGGTTATGGTGCACAGGGAGGAACAGCAGATTCTCTTCGTCCATACTTCAATGAAGATGGACTTGGTGCAATTGTAAATTCATCCCGTGGTATTATTTGTGCTTACAAACAGGAGAAGTATGCTTCATTTGGTGAAAAAAATTATGCCGATGCTTCTCGTCAGGCAGTAATTGACATGATTGAGGATATTAACCGTATTTTCTAATGATTTTAGAAAATAGTTTTGGAAAGGAAATGATGATGGCAAAGATACAGTGTATGGCAAAGGTAACGGAAGTTTCTGTTCTTGCAGAGGGGATTGTATCCATGTGGCTGTCGGCTTCGGGAGTTGCGAAATCGGCAAAACCGGGACAGTTTATTTCGCTGTACTGCGATAATTCGGATACACTTCTTCCACGTCCGATAAGTCTTTGTGAAGTGAATCAAAAAGATGGTCTTCTCCGCATTGTATTCCGCATTGTTGGTGCGGGAACAAAGGAATTTGCGGCGAAAGAAAAGGATGATGAAATCCGGATTCTCGGACCTTTGGGAAATGGATTTCCATTGGATGCTTGTGAAAAAGACAAGACGGCAGTGTTAATTGGTGGTGGAATTGGAATTCCGCCGCTTTTGGAACTTGCAAAGCAATTGCCTTGCAAAACAACGGTGGTGGTTGGCTACCGAAATGCCGATGCTTTTTTGCGGGAAGAATTGGAAGAGGCGGCAGACCGTGTTGTAATTGCTTCAGATGATGGCAGTATAGGAATAAAAGGAACCGTTTTGGATGCCATGGAAGCAGAAGGTGTGACCGGAGACTGTATTTTTTCCTGTGGACCAACGCCGATGCTTCGCGGTGTGAAACAATGGGCTTTTGAAAAACAGATTCCGGCGTGGATTTCAATGGAAGAAAAGATGGCGTGCGGTATTGGTGCCTGTCTTGCCTGTGTATGTGAGTCAAAGGAAATCGACTCACATTCAAAAGTGAAAAATAAACGTATCTGTAAAGATGGTCCGGTCTTTTTATCGACAGACATTGAGTTATAAGGAGGAGGAAAATGAGCAAACAGTTAGAAGTAAATTTCGCGGGAATCACGTTTCCAAATCCAATAACGACGGCGTCTGGTACATTTGGCTCCGGACTCGAATACAGTGAATTTGTGGATTTGAAGAAACTTGGTGCCGTGACGACAAAGGGTGTTGCCAATGTGCCGTGGTCCGGAAATCCGACACCGCGTATTGTGGAAACCCACGGCGGTATGCTCAATGCTATTGGGCTTCAGAATCCGGGAATTGATACTTTGATTGCACGTGATTTGCCATATCTGCATGAACATGGTGCACATATTATCGTAAATGTGTGCGGACGTTCCAAAGAGGATTATGTGGAAGTGGTTGAGCGTCTTGCGGATGAAGATGTGGATATGTTAGAGATTAATATTTCCTGTCCGAATGTAAAGGCAGGCGGGATTGCTTTTGGACAGAAACCGGAAATGGCGGAAGAAATTACGAAAGCTGTGAAAGCAGTGGCAAAGCAGCCGATTGTTATGAAACTTAGTCCGAATGTCACGGACATTACAGAGATGGCAAAAGCGGTGGAAGCCGGAGGTGCAGATGGTGTTTCGCTGATTAATACGCTGACCGGTATGAAAATTGATGTAGCAAGAAAAGCATTTGCTCTTGCCAATCAGACCGGCGGTATGTCCGGTCCATGCGTGAAACCGGTTGCAGTGCGGATGGTATATCAGGTGGCAAATGCTGTTTCCATTCCAGTCTTAGGAATGGGTGGTGTACAGAATACCGAGGATGCTCTTGAATTTTTGATGGCAGGTGCTACCATGGTGGCAGTCGGTACGGCAAACTTTTTTAACCCGTATGTAACATCCCAGATTATTGATGGATTAGAGGAGTATGTAAAGAAGGAAAAACTTTCGAGTATCCGAGATATTATCGGATGTGTAAAATAGTAAGAAATTAAGTAAAGATACAAAAGGAAGTGTTTCGAAACACTTTGTTACACTTTAGAATGGAGGTCAATATGAAATCGTATATGCAGATGAGCAGGGAGGAACTCCTGTCATTGAAAGCTAGTCTGGAAGAAGAGTTTAAAACGGAAGAGGCGAAAGGGTTGTCTTTAAATATGGCACGTGGTAAGCCGGGAGCTTCTCAGCTTGCATTATCTATGCCGATGCTGGATGTGATTAACAGCAAATCTGACATGAAAACTTTATTAGGAAATGATACCAGAAACTATGGTGACTGGGATGGAATCGGAGAGTGCCGCCAGTTGTTAGCTGATATGATGGAAGTAAAAAAGGACAATGTAATTGTATGTGGAAATTCCAGCTTGAATATTATGTATGATACGGTTGCTCGTTCCATGATTCGTGGTGTGAATGGTTCAACTCCGTGGTGTAAACTGGATAAAGTTAAATTTTTGTGTCCGGTTCCCGGATATGACAGACATTTCAAAATTACGGAGTTATTTGGTATCGAGATGATTAACATCCCGATGGATGAAAATGGTCCGGATATGGATTTGGTTGAAAAATATGTGAATAACGATGAGGCAGTAAAAGGTATCTGGTGTGTGCCAAAGTACTCTAATCCGACTGGTATCACATACTCGGATGAGGTAGTAAAACGTTTTGCAAATCTTCATCCGAAAGCAGAAGATTTCCGTATCTTCTGGGATAATGCGTATTGTATTCATCACATTTACGATGAAATTCATGACAAAATTCCAAACATTTTGGAGGAGTGTGAGAAAGCAGGAAATCCGGATATGGTTTACATGTTTGGTTCAACTTCAAAGGTAAGTTTTCCTGGCTCCGGTGTTTCTGCAATTGCGACATCACTAGCTAATGTGGAATTTATCCGTCAGCACATGACTGTGCAGATTATCGGACATGATAAGATTAACCAGCTTCGTCATGTAAGATTTTTTAAGGATATTGACGGTCTTAAAAATCATATGCAGAAGCATGCAGAAATTCTGCGTCCGAAGTTTGAGGCTGTTTTGCAGATTTTACAGGAAGAACTCAAGGGGCTTGAAATTGGTTCCTGGGTGAAACCGCGTGGTGGTTATTTCATTTCCTTTAATGCAATGCCTGGTTGTGCAAAAGCGATTGTTGATAAATGTAAGCAGCTTGGTGTAGTTCTTACGGGAGCAGGTGCTACCTATCCGTATGGAAAAGACCCGGAAGATTCCAATATCCGAATCGCCCCTTCTTTCCCAACACCGGAAGAAATGGCAGAAGCAACAAAAATCTTTGTTCTTTGTGTCAAATTAGCATCCGTTGAAAAACTGTTAAACGACTAGGAGGAACGAAAATGGAACGATATAAGGAAGAGTTTATTGAGTTTATGGTAGAGAGCGATGTTTTGAAATTTGGTGAATTTACGCTGAAAAGCGGAAGAAAATCACCATTTTTCATGAACGCAGGTGCTTATGTAACCGGCTCTCAGTTAAAACGTTTAGGCGAATATTATGCAAAGGCGATTCATGACCAGTATGGAGATAATTTTGACGTTTTATTCGGACCTGCATACAAAGGAATTCCGCTTAGCGTAGCAACCACAATTGCTTTTTATGAATTGTATGGCAAAGAAATCCGTTACTGTTCAAACCGCAAAGAAATCAAGGATCATGGTGATACCGGAATTCTGCTTGGAAGCAAAATTAAGGATAAAGAGCGTGTGGTAATTATTGAGGATGTTACGACTTCAGGAAAATCCATCGAAGAAACTTTCCCGATTATTCAGGCACAGGGAGATGTGGAGATTGTTGGACTTATGGTTTCCCTAAATCGTATGGAGCAGGGAAAAACAAAAGAAAAGAGTGCGCTGGATGAAATTCGTGAAGTATATGGATTCAAAACGGCTGCTATCGTTTCAATGGAAGAGGTAGTTGAGCGTTTGTATAATAAAGAATGCCTTGGAAAAATTGTGATTGATGACAAAATGAAGGCATCCATCGACTCATACTATGAGAAGTACGGTGTTCAAAAGTAAATGATTGGAAAACTTGTCGCATGACGCCGGGGATTTTGTGTTCCCGGCGTTTTTCGCTGAAAAAACGTGTATTTGAACAAATTTTTGGTTTCTTTTTTGGTACTAATTGATAATTTACAAGGAGAAAATAAGGTGCTAAGATAGGAAACACTCCACCTCCAATAACAAAAAGGAGGTACTAAAATGAAAATTGCTTTTTGGAGCAATGCCAGAGGACATTCCGGTGTTACAAGTAATTTGGCTTGTATCAGCGTATTATCAGCATTAAGTTGTCCGAATGAGCGGACAATTGTCTTTGAAAATCACAAAAATATTGTGAATCTGGGGAGCACTTATTATCATCCGCAGTCTGCCGGATGTGTAAGAGAGCCCATGTATTACCAGACCGCAAGCGGTCTGGAGAAGGTTCTTCAATTAGTGGAAAAAGGAGAAGAACTTTCCGAAGAAAATTTATATGGTTTGACTAAGGATTACTTGGGAAAACGTCTTTTTTATCTTCCTTCAGAACCGGTAAAGAGTTCTGATTATCTGGAGTATTATTTAGAACGGGAAGCAGTTCGGACGATGGAATGTTTAGAGCGGCTTAGCGATATGGTTATGGTCGATACGTCGGCCGCACAGTTAGCGAGCTCGCGTAAAATTTTACAACAGGCTGATTTGGTTGTTGTGAATTTGAATCAGAATCTTCCGTTGCTTTCTCATTTTTTTCGAAATTATTCATCCATACAGGAAAAGGCATTTTATCTGATTGGAAATTATGATGGAAAGTCGGAGCTTACAAAGTCGGCGATTATGAAACAGTTTCATATACCCGGCGCAAAGATTGGCACGATTCCGCATGATACCGGTTTTTCCGATGCAATGTCAAGGGGACAGCTGATTCCTTTTTTGTTGAAAAATTATATGCAAGAAAATTCTCTTTCCCATGAGATGTTTATGCAGGCGGTGAAAGAGACAGTGTCTTTGCTGCAGGAACAGATTCGGAAGCATGGATGAAAGGAGAGGTGGAGCATGAAGAAAATGAGAAAAAGAATTGCACTTTTTTTCGCTCTTTCGCTCTGTGTGAGTGTACGGCCGGTTTTAGCAAAAAGGATGGTATCTGATTTTTCGGAGTTTAAGCAGTTGTGTGAATCGGATACGAAGGAAACTATCGAGCTGACTTCGGATATAATCGTGGATGAACCTGTAGTGATACGAGGAGAGAAAATAATTCATGGCAGAGGACATAATCTGGTTCGGAGTGCTTTGCATGGGAAAGTTTATGGTGGATGTCTGTTTTTAGTGCAGGGGAAAAAATGTGAATGGAGCCAGTTGACGGTTTCCGGCAGTGCAGGGGAAAATACAAAATCTAAGATATTTGGAAGGTTAATCGAAGTCAGACAGGGAACATTGGTGATTGGGAAAGGATGCTTTCTGCAGGATAATGTGAATGAAACGCTTGCGGTCAACGGAGGTGGAGCAGTTGAGATTGGCAGCGGAGGTGTTTGCATTATGAAAGCAGGGAGCGTGCGTAACAACAGAAATGTTTCCGGTGGAGCGGCCTTTTATGTAAAAAAGGGCGGCCGATTACTGATACAGGGAGGTGTAATTACTGGTAACAAAACGATAGGAGTCGGTGCTGTGGAAGGGTTTGATGGAAGAGGTGGAGCGATTTACTCGGAAGGCAGTGTCTGGTTTAAAGGTGGAGTTATATCGGGAAATACGGCCAAAGGTTATCGAAAAGGTGATATTTGTTACGGAGGTGTCGGTGGAGCTGTTTATGTGGCAAAAGGCGGTTCGTTATTTGTTCAGGGCGGCACATTGACAAACAATCCGGATGAAAGGGAGGAGCAGATTTATGCTGATGGCAAGGTTACCGGCTGGGAAAATAAGAAATCAAAGAAAAAGGAGCCAAAACAAAATCAGTCAGAGATAACTAAGTCGAAGCAAAAAAACACAAATGAAAACCAACAAAAACATAACCTTATGCCAGCTAAAACGGCAAAACCAAAGCCGGAAAAGACAGATACCATAAAAAAGGAAAAACAACAAAAGACAGATTCGACAGAGCATAAAAAAACAATAATGCCGGTTATGGATAAAAAAGAAGAAATACATGGGCGGGTTTTGTATGTCGAGCCGGATAATACAGATTTTGTTGAAGAAAAGTGGCATTTTTCGGTAGATGCACTGAAGGTGGCACGACAGTTTATACACCGTCAGGAAAAGCCCTTTAGCAGAGAGGTAAATGATAGCTTTTTAAGACAGTTTGCAAAGGCGAAAAAAGGAGTGGTAAAAAATGAATGAATTTCAAAAAGATTATTTGCTGAAGCGTCAGGACTATGGTGTTTTATATCCTTACGTGATGGAAGAAACGGTCACAGATATTCATTGGAATGGCAGACAGTTATGGATTGATGACTTGGAAAAGGGGCGGTATATGGCACCGGAAGTTTTATCTGAGTCATTTGCAAATCGGTTTTCCATGCTATTATCGAATTTATCAAATAAGGCATTTAACAGGGATAATCCGGTTATGGAAGTGGAAACGGAAGAACTTCGTGTCTGTCTGGTGCATCCAAGTGTTGCGTATTCCGGGCTTTCGATTTCACTGAAAAAAACACCTGCCGTGCGCCGGCTGAAAAAAGAGGATATGACAGGAAATGGCTACTGTGATGCAAGAGTGATTGAATTTCTGATTCAATGTATGGCAGCGCATTGCAGTATTGCAATATGCGGATGTTCCGGTTCCGGAAAAACAGAATTATTGAAATATCTGACGCAGTATATTCCTGCTGCGGAGCGAACCGTTACGATAGAGGATGTGTTAGAGATTCATTATCAGAAAATGAATCCTAATAAAGATTGTGTGGAGATGAGAGTGGCGGAAAACTTTTCTTATACGCAGGCAATCCAAATATGTATGAAACAATTGCCAAACTGGCTGATTTTGTCCGAAATCAAGTCCGAGGAGGTGAAATGTTTCTTAGAGTCAATTCGTACCGGAGCTTGTGGAATGACTACGATGCTTGCAGAGGATGTAAGGAGTATTCCGGAGAGAATCTTAGCTATGGCAGGGGAAAAAGAAGATAGCAGATGGATTGAAAATGACACGTATCGTTACTTGGATATTGGTATTTTAGTGAAAAGTAAACGGGATGAGACAGGACTTTTGCACCGCTTTATTGACCAGATTGGTGTGTTTGAACGGGAACCGGTAAGGGGAGGAGAAACTGCGAACCGGATGATTATGCTCGTGGAAGATGGAAAAGTTGTTAATTACCGTCTTCCCAAAAGTTTGTCGAGAAAATTTCAAATTGGGGAAATTGTTCCCGGAAATGATTGGAGGCTTTCATGAAAGTGTGCGATGAATCTCTTTATCATGAGATTGCTGTGATTTATCGTTTCCTCCATTTGTATGAGCGAATGGAAACGATGGAAGGGGAAGCACTTGATTTTATAACACGTGATTTTGATGCGTGGAAAAGGAGAAGAGAACAAAGAAGGCAGTCTGAGAAAAAGATAAAAAAAGAGTATTTGTTATCGGTGATACTGGCATTTATCCTTTGTTTGGTTTCTTTTCTTATGTTGCATTTTTGCTCTCTTATGTTGACGGGAAAAGAAACGAATATACTTGGTTCTACTGCTGTTTTTTGTGGTATGGTTTTGTTGACTGTTACTTGTTTTTTATTATGGCTTTGGAAGAAAAAGAGGAAAAAGGACAGTACCGTCTTAGCGCAGGAGATGAGACAGATGGCTTCTTACTGGATTATGACAGTTGCCTGTTCTTTGCAGACAAAAGGTGTTTATCAAATGATTTTGCTGTCGATTGAGGGAATGGATGGCTGGTTTCGTGAAGAGTTGGAAACTTTATTGGAAAATATTCGGCAGGATCCGGCCTCTTATAAACCATATGATTCTTTTTGTGAGGAATTTGATGACATGGAGTTTCGCATCGCAATGAGAGTATTGGGAAGGGCAAATGTCGATGGCTGTGAGCAGGCAAAGCAGGAGATATTTTTTCTTATGGAACAGTTGTATAGTAAGTACGATGAGAAAGAGGAGAGTAGCAGTAAAAAACATGCGTTGCGTCTGCGTGCATTTCGTCGGATTCCACTTTTTATTGCCGGTGTAAAAATCATGTGGGACAGTGTTTTAGTATTTTCTCTTCTTGTTCAGCAGATGACGATTTGGAATGGAGGGTGAGATGAGCCGATTAGTGGATGAATTTATACTTATGTTATTGTTCACAGCGCTTTCTTTTCTTTTGGTGTTCTATCTCTCTCAAAATGTGAGATATGGAAGTGCCAGAACATATTACCGGGAGGCTGTATATCAATTGCAGAAAAGTGATTATTCGGAAGAAGCAAAAAAACAATGTAATAAGGAGGCAAAAGACAGAGGCTATCAGGTACAGATAAAGAGTAAAACGACAGGGTATGTTCGTGTTATTCTGTGGTATGATGTCGTTTTTCCTTTTGGATTACGAAAAAAATATGTGATTGATGGGTATGAATATGCAGGATAGGAGGTGATTTGTGTGAAGACAATTGTGATATCGATGATTGGAATTGGTTCAATTTTATTTGTTGTTATGATTCAACATACGGCGTCAAAACGAATGTGGTCATATGAAAGAGCGGAAACTTCTTTATCATCTGCTATGGAGCAGACAATGTCGGAGGTGATGGAGGAAAACCATTATGGAATTGAAAATCGCAATGAGATGCTAGCAGCCCTTTTACAGTCCCTGATTGCAAAATGGAACCATGAAATTGATTTGACGGTTCTGGTTCATAAAATGGATTATGATAAAAGACAGATGGATGTGGAGGTCTGCGGCAGAATGAATATGGATGAGGGAAAAGAAGAGACGGTGAGTGTGAGAAGAAAAATTGTTTTTGAAAAAGATTAAATGGCAAGAAGCCGAAAGAAACTATTCGGCTTCTTCCGGCTCCTCTGTTATTTTTGGTTTGAGTTCAAGTTTTACTGTATCAATTCGATTTCCGTCGACTTTAAGTACTGTGTACCTGGCAAATTCATCTTCGGCTGTTTCCCCTTCAGTTGGAAAATGCTCCAACAGGTTAATGACATGCCCCGCAATCGAGTCATAATCATCGGATTTAAGCGGTACGCCGAGTGCCTCGGCAATGTCATCTAATGGTGTAGAACCAAGCACTTTGTAGACGGAATCAGAAAGTACTTGAATGTCATCTTCTTCGTCTGTGTCGTACTCATCACGTAGTTCGCCAACGATTTCCTCAATGAGGTCTTCCATGGTAATCAGACCGGCGAGAGCACCATATTCGTCCAGAACAATGGTCATCGGAATGGAGTCCTTCCGCATTTCCATGAAAAGTTCGGAGACATTTTTGTATTCATAAGTGACATGAGCTTCCCGCATCAAAGATTTGATGTTCAGGTTTTCTTTGTCGCCTTGATAAAAAACGAAATCTTTCAAGTTGATAATACCAATGATGTGATCAATGGTTTCTTCGTATACCGGAAGTCTTGCGTATTTGTTTTCCGTAAATTCCGTCAGCAGTTCGTCATAGGAAATGTTTGCCTCCACCATGGCAATATCCATACGTGGAATCATAACATCTTTGGCAAGTGTATCACCAAAGTCTACGATATTGGTAATCATCTTACGCTCCTCGCTTTCGATGACACCTTCTTCGTGACTGACATCAACAAAGGTACGCAGCTCATCTTCTGTAATACTGCTTGATTTTTTTGAAGTGTCCACACGCAGTAAAAACATTAAAAATCTTGCAAATTGGTTGACGATAAAAATAACAGGCGTCAATATGTGAGTGATAGCGGAAATTGAACTCGAATAGAAGAGTGCTAATTTCTCTGCATTTTTTGTCGCAAGGTTTTTTGGTGTGATTTCACCAAAAATCAAAATCAATACAGTCAGAATACCGGTTGCGATACCGGCAAAAAGACTAGTGCTGTTTTCCATACCAATCCGTTTGCATATTGAAAATGCATAGGATGTTGATATCGAAGAAGCAGAAAGATTTACAATGTTGTTACAAATCAGTACAGCACTCAGCATTTTTGAAGGTTCTTCGATTAACTTCAAAACGCGTTTTGCTGCTTTACTATTTTCCTCTGCCAAAGAGCGCATGCGGATTTTATTTACCGTTGTTAATGCCGTCTCTGCAGAAGAGAAATATGCGGATAATATGAGTAAAATTATAATTATAAGTATATTTACCGCGTCACTGGGCCCCAAGTCCTCATCTCCTTTTGTATCCAGGGTCGTTATGGATTATTTTCCAACCATTGTATCTGATTGGATGAATATTGTCAAGTTTTGTCTTTTCAAGTCAGCGTCAAATCAGCTTAAAGCCTGACGTTTTCTGGCCATTTCATCACTGTCGAGATATTCGTCATATGTGGTTACCTTGTCAATCATACCATTTGGCGTAAATTCAATGATACGGTTGGCGATGGTCTGGATAAACTGATGATCCTGGGAAGTGAATAAAACAACACCGGGGAATTTAATCAGACCATTGTTTACGGAAGTGATGGATTCCATATCTAAGTGGTTTGTTGGCTCATCCATTAAAAGGACGTTAGAACCAAGCATCATCATTTTGGAAAGCATAACACGAACTTTCTCACCACCGGAAAGTACATTGACTTTCTTTAATCCATCGTCGCCCTTAAAGAGCATACGTCCTAAAAAGCCGCGGACATAAGTAGCATCTTTTTCCGGAGAAAATGGCATTAGCCAGTCTACGATGGTATCGTTACTGTCAAAGTATGCTGTGTTATCTTTCGGGAAATATGAGTTGGAAGTTGTAATTCCCCATTTATAATCGCCTTCGTCCGGTTCCATTTCACCGGCAAGAATCTGGAATAAGGTTGTTGCCGCAATACCGTAAGAACCAACAAAAGCAATTTTATCATCGTGGCCAACGGTAAAGGAAACATTGTCAAGCACTTTTTCGCCATCAATCGTCTTTGAAAGATTGGTAACGGTAAGGACTTCATTTCCGATTTCGCGGTCCGGTTTAAAGTCAACATAAGGATATTTACGGCTGGATGGGCGCAGAGTGTCTAACTCGATTTTTTCCAGCGCACGTTTTCTGGAAGTTGCCTGTTTGGATTTGGAAGCATTTGCACTGAATCGCTGGATAAATTCCTGCAGTTCTTTGATTTTTTCTTCCTTTTTCTTATTGGCTTCTTTCATCTGCTTAATCATCAATTGGCTGGATTCATACCAGAAATCATAGTTACCTGCATAAATCTGCATTTTGCCGTAATCTAAGTCAACGGTATGAGTACATACTTTGTTGAGGAAATAACGGTCATGGGATACTACAATAATTGTATTCTCAAAATCAATGAGAAATTCTTCTAACCAGCGGATGGAGTCCAAATCCAAATGGTTTGTCGGCTCGTCGAGCAGAAGAATATCCGGGTTGCCAAATAAGGCACGTGCTAACAAGACTTTAACCTTGTCCGTGTCCGGCAGTTCGCTCATCTGTTTGTAGTGAACTTCCGTGGCAATACCAAGTCCGTTTAACAAGGTGGCAGCGTCAGCTTCTGCTTCCCATCCATTCATGGTGGCAAACTCGGCCTCGAGTTCACTTGCACGCATACCATCTTCTTCGGAGAAGTCTTCCTTGGCATAGATGGCATCTTTTTCCTTCATGATGTCATACAGTTTTTGATTTCCTGCAATTACGGTGTCCAAAACAATTTGGTCGTCATATTTAAAATGGTCCTGCTCCAATACGGAAAGACGCTCGCCGGGGCCTAAACTGATTTCGCCGGTTGTCGGCTCTAATTCGCCGGAAAGAATTTTCAAAAAAGTAGACTTTCCTGCACCGTTGGCACCGATGATACCGTAGCAGTTTCCTTCAGTGAATTTAATATTTACTTCCTCGAAAAGCGCTTTTTTTCCGAAACGTAATGAGATGTTACTTGCTTGAATCATAATTTCCTCCATGTTTGTTTCATACTAAAGTTTTTGCCATAAGGCATAACATATCTATTTTATTTTACTAGAAATTTGCTAAATTGCAAGGATTTCTTTACAGTAGCGGGGGAATATGGTACATTTTATCATGCAGAAAAAAGCTGCCGGGTGTGCAGCTGGTTAAGAAAGGGAGATGTTATGCCAACGAAAAAGCAAAAACAGGCTGTAATCCGACAGCTTTTAATTCCAATAATTTTGATTATTGCGGCACTTTTGTACCAGCCGGTAAAAGGGCTTTTTGTCTCAAAGGAAAAGCCTGTTGAGACAAAAGCGGATGGTGGCAGCCTTACGGTTTCTTATATCGATGTGGGACAGGGGGATGCTACGCTTATTCAAAAAGGAAACTTTAGTATGTTAATTGATGCCGGGAAAAATGAAAAAGGGCAGATGGTTGTTTCTTATCTGAAGAAAAAAGGTATTAAAAAGTTAAATATATTAGTGGGAACTCATCCGGACAGTGACCATGTCGGAGGTCTTGATGATGTCATTAACAATGTTCAGGTAGACACGGTGTATCTGCCTGAGGCAAAAAAACAGACGAAAACGTACCGGGATGTGGAAAGTGCCTTGAAGAGTGTGAATAAGACGGCACAGATGCCGGAAATCGGAAAGGAATATCGGTTTGAAAAAAATGTGGTAATCCGTTTTTTGGGACCGCTCAAAAATTATAAGGAAGCAAATAATAATTCTTTGGTGGTGCAGCTTGCCTATGGGAAAAACCGCTTTTTATTTATGGGCGATGCGGAAGAAAAAGCAGAAGAGGATATGATAAAAGAGAATTACGATCTCGAATGTGATGTGCTAAAAGTTGGGCATCATGGAAGTTATACGGCAACGGGGGATAATTTTCTTACAAAAGCGGATCCGGCGTATGCTGTTATCAGCGCGGGAAAAGACAATTCTTATGGACATCCTCATGCAGCTACTCTTGCTAAGCTTGAGGATGATGATGTGCAGATATACCGCACGGATACGATGGGAACGATTGAGGCAGTTTCAGACGGGAATCAGATTCATATGGAAACGGAGAAGGGGAAAACAAACGAATAGTTGATAGTTGCATTTTCAAGGGAATCCCATTATAATAAGTAAGATACCACATAAGAAGGAGGAGCCATATGGAGGAAGAAAAGACAGTCGGATTGGTTGAAACGTTTGATACCGGTGAATTGTCAACGGAATTGATTCCGCCGAATTTTACAGATCCGGATGATTTGTTTGAAATCTTGAAAAAAACGGTCAGCAGTTACCATCCTTCCAATGATTTGGAGATGATTAACAAAGCTTATGAACTGGCGAAGGATGCCCATAAAGACCAGAAGAGAAAATCCGGCGAACCATACTTGATTCACCCGGTATGTGTGGCGATAATTCTTGCACAGCTTGAGATGGATAAGGAGACCATCGTGGGGGGGCTGCTTCACGATGTTGTTGAAGATACAAAATATACGACAGAAGATTTGACAGAGATGTTCAGCGCAGAAATTGCGGCATTGGTGGATGGTGTTACGAAATTGACACAGTTGAATTATTCTTCTGATAAATTAGAGTTACAGGCGGAAAATCTGCGTAAGATGTTTCTTGCGATGGCGAAAGATATCCGCGTAATTATTATTAAACTGGCTGACCGCCTTCATAACATGCGGACAATGCAGTTTATGAAGCCGGAGAAACAGAAAGAAAAATCAAAAGAGACGATGGAAATTTATGCACCGATTGCAGACCGGCTTGGTATATCCAAAGTAAAGGTTGAATTAGATGATTTGTCTTTACAGTATTTAGAGCCGGAAGCTTATCGGGATTTGAGCGAACAGTTTAATGCCATCAAGGAATATAAGGAAAATTTCGTAAAGGAAATTATGGAAGAAGTGGATAAGCGGCTGATTGAAAATAATATTAAGGCAACCATTGATGGCCGCGTAAAACATTTGTTTAGTATTTACCGCAAGATGGCAAAACAGCATAAGACATTAGACCAGATTTACGATTTATTTGCAATTCGTATTATTGTGGACAATGATCAGGAGTGCTACACGGCACTTGGTATTATTCATGAGATGTATAAACCGATTCCGGGGCGTTTTAAAGACTACATTGCGATGCCGAAACCGAATCATTACCAGTCTCTGCATACGACGCTGATTGGTCCGACCGGTCAGCCGTTTGAAATTCAGATTCGTACGTATGAAATGCATCGAACGGCAGAATATGGTATTGCGGCTCACTGGCGTTACAAAGAGAGCGGTGGAAGCAACAGCTCCAAAAATCAGAGAGAAGAAGAGAAGATGGCATGGCTGCGTAGAATTTTGGAATGGCAGCATGACATGGATGATAATAAGGAATTTTTGAGTTCCATTAAAAGTGATTTGGATTTGTATTCCGACCGAATTTACTGCTTTACACCAAATGGAGATGTAAAAAATCTTCCTGCCGGCTCCACACCGATTGATTTTGCCTATGCTGTCCACACAGCAGTGGGAAATAAAATGGTGGGTGCCAGAGTAAATGGCAGTATCGTGAAACTGGATTATGAGATTCAAAATGGTGACCGCATTGACATTATTACCAGTCAAAACAGCCGTGGTCCAAGCCGTGACTGGCTAAATCTTGTCAAGAGCAGTCAGGCAAAGAATAAAATTAACCAGTGGTTCCGTAACGAATTTAAGGAAGATAATATTATTAAAGGAAAAGAACTTTTGCATACTTACTGCAAAAACAAAGGCATTGACCTTTCGGTTCTTTTGCGAAATGAATATACAGCAGCCTGCATCCGCAAATATGGATTTCGTGACTGGGAGTCTGTGTGTGCCGCAATTGGGCATGGTGGATTAAAAGAAGGACAGGTTGTTAATAAGTTACAGGACGAGTATAACAAGAAAAACAAACGCATTGTTTCGGATGCTCAGGTGCATGAAGTAATTGAGAATGCAAAAGAGGCAAAGCAGGTGGCAGAACACACATCCAAAGAACACTTAAAGAGCAAAAGCGGCATTATTGTGGAAGGTTTGGATGATTTGGCAGTTCGTTTTTCGAAATGCTGCAGCCCGGTTCCGGGAGATGAAATTGTTGGATTTGTTACAAGAGGCCGCGGTGTGTCAATTCACCGTACCGATTGTGTGAATATGATTCATCTGCCGGTATCGGAGAAAAATCGCCTGATTGAAGCCGAATGGAGTCCGGAGGCAAAAGACAGCGGTGAAGTTTATCCGGTTGAAATCGTCATTTACTGTTATAACAGAAGTGGTGTATTGTTTGACATTTCCCGTATTTTTACGGAAAATAATATTGATGTGAAATCCATGAATGTCCGCACAACCAAGCAGGAGCGCGCAACGATTACCGTTGGATTTGAAACACATGGTGTGGAACAGTTAGACCGGTTAATCAGTAAATTAAAATCCGTAGAAAGTGTAAACGACATTGAGCGAAGCACGAACGGTTAAAAAGGGAGAAATATTATGGAAATCATTATGCTGACAGTAGGTCAGGTATGTACTAATTGTTATATCATTCATCAAGAAGGTACGAATTCTTGTGTTGTGATTGACCCTGGTGACGAAGCAAAAAAAATAGCAGACCAGATTCGCAAAAACGGCTGGGACTGTGAGGGGATTTTATTAACACACGGACACTTTGACCACATTACCGGCGTGAGTGACCTTGTCTCTTATGTTGGTGGAAAGGTGTATGCTTACAGGGAGGAACTTGATGTTTTGAAAGACCCGCATCTGAATGCCAGTGCGATGGCAGGCTATGAGGTGGCAATTGAGCCTGAGATGTTACTGCGTGACGGTGAGAAACTTGAGATTGCCGGATTTGTATTCCGTGTCATTTATACGCCGGGGCATACGAAAGGCGGATGCTGTTATTATGAAGAAAAGGAGAAGGCTTTATTTAGTGGAGATACCATTTTTATGGAATCGATTGGCAGAACGGATTTGCCGACCGGAAATACGGCACAGTTGTTAGATTCCGTGCGGAATAAAGTGCTTGTGCTGCCGGATGATGTTAAAATTTATCCGGGACATGGGCCGGAAACAACGGTTGCCTATGAGGCGGCAAACAATCCATATGCATAGGGGATTTATGTATGATTACTTTTGAAATGAAGAAAAATGACAAAAAGCCATTGGAATTTGCTTATGATATGAGAGCACTTTCCCAGAGTTTTTTTCCGGAACACCCTTGTGAAATTAAAGAGAGGGAAGACTGGAAAGAGCAAGAGGGATATCCCTTGTCATGTTATTTTGGAGATGAGCTTTTCTTTCATTTGGATTTACCGATAGGCTATGATAAAAACAGTGTAAAAGCTGCGGTGTACAGACAGTTTTCAGAGAAAGCAAATAAGACACTGCCATGGGGGATTCTTACCGGGATTCGTCCTGCGAAAATTCCACTTCGCATGCTTTTTGAAGGGAAAACCAAAGAAGAAGTCCGTGAGTGCTTAAAAGAAGAATATCTGGTGAGCAAAGCAAAGATTTCTCTTGTGATGGATGTTGCAGAGAAAGAATATGAGATGGTAAAAGATTTGGATGAAAAAAACGGATACAGTGTCTACATTGGAATTCCGTTCTGCCCTTCCATCTGCCAGTACTGCTCCTTTTCTTCTTATGATTACAAGAGTTATGCCACAAAGGTGGATGCCTATTTAGAGGCACTGGAAAAAGAGATGGCTGCTTTTAGTCTGCAGGCCGGAGAGAGACCGCTGCATACCATTTATGTAGGGGGCGGAACGCCGACATCTCTGAATGAGCAGCAGTTACAGAAACTGATGGATATGATACAAAAGCATCTGGATGTAAAAAAGGCACTTGAGTTTACGGTGGAAGCCGGGAGACCGGACAGTATTACAATGGAAAAACTTGAAATTTTAAAACGTGCCGGTGTGACGCGTATTTCCATTAATCCACAGACAATGAAGCAGCATACATTAGAATTGCTCGGTAGAAATCACACAGTAGAACGTGTGAATGAAACATTTTGGATGGCACGTAAGGCTGGTTTTGATAACATTAATATGGATGTGATTGTTGGATTGCCGGAAGAAGATGAAGTGGACTTTTGCAATACGCTGTATAAAATCCATGAACTTGACCCGGATAGTGTCACCGTGCATACGCTTGTGATTAAGAGAGCATCCAGAATGAGACGTGAACAGATGGAGAGAGGTGGAGAAATTCGCCCGGAAGATACACTGATTCCGATTATTCAGAAGGCAAGCGAGGATATCTTAAGAGATTACGGATATCTGCCGTATTATATGTACCGCCAGAAAAATAAGGCAGGTACCACAAGAAATACAAATCAGGAAAATGTTGCCTATGCAAAACCGGGTAAGGAGTGTTTATATAATACGTTAATCATGGAAGAATGGGAAACGATTGCGGCACTTGGCAGCGGCGGCTCCACAAAGTATGTCATTCATGAAGAAAACCGTATGGAGCGCATTGAAAACGTAAAAAGTGTGGATGATTATATTCTCCGCATTGATGAGATGATAGAAAGGAAAAAGAAATTATGGCATTAAAGAAAAAACCAACAACCGGAATGAAAGACATTCTGCCAAGAGAGATGGAGATTCGAGATTATGTAATCGGACAGATTAAAGAGACATATCGTACTTTTGGTTTCCAGTCGATTGAGACCCCTTGTGTGGAACATATTGAAAATTTGAATAATAAACAGGGCGGTGAAAATGAAAAACTCATTTTCAAAATTTTGAAACGTGGTCAGAAACTGAATCTGGAGACGGCAGAAACCGAAAGCGATTTGGTTGATGGTGGTCTGCGCTATGACCTTACAGTGCCGTTATCCAGATATTATGCGAATAATGCAAATGAACTGCCGGTTCCGTTTAAGGCACTTCAGATGGGAAATGTATGGCGTGCCGACAGACCACAGCGTGGACGTTACCGTCAGTTTATGCAGTGTGATATTGATATTTTGGGTGAGCCGTCAAACTTAGCGGAAATTGAATTGATTCTCGCAACGACGACGCTGCTTGGTAAACTGGATTTTGAAAACTTTACCATCCGCATTAACAATCGTAAAATCTTAAAAGGAATGGCTGCTTTCTGCGGATTCCCGGAAGAAGAATACGACGAGGTGTTTATCATTCTTGATAAGATGGACAAGATTGGTATGGACGGCGTTGTGGCAGAACTTTTAGAGGCCGGTTATGCCGGTGAATCCGTAGAAAAATGTAAGACTTTATTTGAGACAGTAACAAGTGATATTGAGGGCGTACGCTATATGAAAGATACGCTTGGCGAGTTTTTGGAAGAGGGATCTGCCGAAGATTTGGAGACTATTATTTCTACAGTAGAAAAAGTTAAAACAGCAAATTTTAAAATTGTTTTTGACCCGACACTTGTCCGTGGTATGAGTTATTATACCGGACCAATTTTTGAAATTGCGATGGATGAGTTTGGCGGTTCTGTCGGTGGCGGCGGACGTTACGATGAAATGATTGGAAAGTTCACCGGAAATAACACATGTGCATGTGGATTTTCCATTGGATTTGAGCGTATTGTTATGCTGCTTTTAGAGCGTGATTACAAAGTGCCGTCGGCAGCTCAGAAAAAAGCCTATTTGATTGATAAAAAAGCATCTGCGGATGTAATCGCAGAAGTAATCGAAAAGGCAAAAGCCGAAAGAGAAAAAGGAATTATTGTTGCTATTAATATTATGAAAAAGAACAAAAAATTCCAGAAGGAACAGCTCATGGCAGATGGCTATGAAGAGATTGAAATGATTTACGCAGATTAATTAGCAAAACAAACCGATACAATCGGGTTATCTATGGAGGTTATTATGGCAGAGTCAATGACAGGATTAAAGCGCACATGCCGATGCGCGGAATTAACAACAGAAAATATTTCTCAAACCGTTACCGTGATGGGATGGGTTCAGAAAAGTCGTAACAAAGGCGGAATTGTCTTTGTGGATTTAAGAGACCGTTCCGGTATTATCCAGCTTATTTTCGAAGAAAGCAATGTTGGAAAAGAAGGGTTTGAAAAAGCAGCAAAATTAAGAAGTGAGTTTGTTGTGGCTGTTACAGGAACTGTTACAAAGCGTTCCGGTGCGATCAATGAGAATTTGAAAACCGGTGAGATTGAAGTGGTTGCCACCGATATCCGGATTCTTTCGGAATCGGAAACACCACCATTCCCAATTGAGGAAAATTCAAAAACAAAAGACGAACTTCGTTTGAAATATCGTTATCTTGATTTGCGTCGCCCGGATTTGCAGCGTAATCTGATTTTGCGCAGTAAAGTCGCTATGGTTGCACGCCAGTTTTTGGCAGATGAAGGATTTTTGGAGATTGAAACACCAATTTTGATTAAGAGTACACCGGAGGGAGCACGTGATTATCTTGTGCCAAGCCGTGTGCATCCGGGCAGTTTTTATGCGCTGCCACAGAGTCCGCAGGTGTTAAAACAGCTCCTTATGTGTTCCGGTTATGACCGTTATTTCCAAATTGCAAAATGTTTCCGTGATGAGGATTTGCGTGCAGACAGACAGCCGGAGTTCACACAGATTGATATGGAATTATCTTTTGTTGATGTGGACGATGTTCTGGATGTCAATGAGAGATTACTGCAGAAAATGTTTGCTCTGATTGATGTGGATGTTCCACTCCCAATTCCACGTATGACCTGGCAGGAAGCAATGGACCGTTTTGGGTCGGATAAGCCGGATACCCGCTTTGGCATGGAGCTTAATGATGTGACAGAAGTCGTTAAAAACTGTGGTTTTGGCGTATTTACCGGTGCCATTGAAAATGGCGGTTCCGTGCGTGGTATTAATGCGAAGGGACAGGGCGCTATGCCACGTAAGAAGATTGATAAATTAGTTGACTTTGCAAAAGATTTTGGTGCCAAAGGACTTGCTTATCTGTGTATCAATGAGGATGGCAGCTATAAATCTTCTTTTGCAAAATTTATGACAGAAGAGGAATTGAAAAACTTAGTAGAAGCAATGGCTGGTGAGCCGGGCGATTTGCTGTTGTTTGCAGCGGATAAAAATAAAGTTGTCTGGGATGTGCTTGGAAACCTTCGTCTGGAGCTTGCGAAACAGATGGATTTGCTTGACAAAAATGAATTTAAGTTCCTCTGGGTAACGGAGTTTCCGCTTCTTGAGTTCAATGAGGAACTGGGCCGTTTCCAGGCAATGCACCATCCGTTTACAATGCCGATGGAAGAGGATATTCCATATCTGGAAAGTGATCCGGGACGTGTTCGTGCACAGGCTTATGATATTGTATTGAATGGTACGGAAATCGGTGGAGGTTCCATCCGAATCCACCAGAACGATATTCAGGAGAAGATGTTTGAAGCATTAAACTTCTCCAAAGAAGATGCGTATGAGCAGTTTGGATTTTTGTTAGATGCCTTCAAATACGGCGTTCCGCCTCATGCAGGACTGGCCTATGGTCTGGATCGTCTGGTTATGCTGATGGCAAAGGAAGACAGTATTCGTGAAGTAATTGCATTCCCGAAAGTAAAAGATGCTTCTTGTCTGATGACAAATGCACCAAGTCCGGTGGATGCAAAGCAGTTAGATGAATTAGGTATTATGGTTGAAGAAAAGGAGGAACAGGCAGAATGAGTGTAGCACAAAAAAGTTTTGGAACAACCAAGAATGGAGAAGAGGTAACTCTTTACACCATCACAAACAAGAATAACGTATCGGTAAGCGTCATTGATTATGGTGCAAACTTAGTGTCTTTGATGGTACCGGATAAAAACGGCAATGTGGAAGATATTGTTCTTGGATTTGATAACGTTGCCGGTTATGAAGTGAATGGATGCTTTTTCGGTGCGTTCATCGGACGTCATGGAAACCGCATCGGCGATGCCAAATTTGAGTTAGACGGTGTAACGTATGAACTTGAGAAAAATGATGGAAAGAATAATCTGCATGGCGGCACACCGGGCTATCATCAGGTTATGTACCAGGCAGCAGTTGGTGACAACAGTGTCACATTTACCCGTGTAAGTCCGGATGGAGAGCAGGGATATCCGGGAAATCTTGATGTGAGTCTGACCTATACGTTGACAGATGACAATGAATTAAAATTGCATTATGTGACAAAATCAGACAAAAACACACTTTGCAATTTGACAAATCATAGTTACTTTAACTTAAAAGGACACAAGGGCGGACAAATTACGGACCACATTGTGACGATAAAAGCAAACGGCTTTACGTCGACAAGTGACGATTTGATTCCGGACGGAACAATTGTAGATGTGACCGACACACCAATGGATTTCAGAAAGCCAAGATGTGTAGGTGACGATATTGATTCCGATTATCCACCGATTGTTTTGGCAGGTGGTTATGACCACAACTATGTTTTGGATAAGCCGGAAGGAACTTTTGCAAAAGTAGCAGAAGTGACAGAAAAGGAAAGTGGCAGAACAATGGAAGTGTATACAGACCTTCCGGGCATGCAGCTTTATTCCGGAAACTTTATTGAGAATGAGAAAGGAAAAGATGGACAAACTTATACAAAGAGAACCGGTATCTGCTTTGAAACGCAGTTTTTCCCGAACTCCATCAATGTTAAGTCCTTTACGCCATGCGTGATTAAGGCAGGCGAAACCTTTGAATCCGAAACAATGTATAAATTTATCTTTTAGTTAGGAAATACTTACGACCGACAAATGCTAAGCTTTCTAATCTGATAAGTGATGGTGTTTGTCGGTTTTGCATAACAAAAAGGAAGATGGCGGGGAACCATCTTCCTTTCTGCATTAAAAAGAGGAGAAAGTTTGGTTTAAAAACACCAAAACAATTTATGAAAAAAAGAATCTTGTAAGCAAATTCATGTTACAATCGTTAGTATAGGGGTTAGATGTTAGGATAGTTTTGCGAAAATGTAAACGTTTTGTTAACATGGGAAATTTACGGTAATTCTTTTTTGCGGGAATAACGAAACAAGATATGGTTGAATACTATAGGATAAAAAGGCAGCTTTGATTTTACTAAAGGAGAGTGAATGGTGAAAAGTGTATTGGGAAAATTGATTCAAAGAGAATTTGGAAAAGAACGGTATGCGTGCTATGCCGATAAATTAAAGAGAAAACAAAGTATGGACGTGTTTTGCGATATTTATGAGAAATTGAGTCATTCGTCGGAAGAAGAACTGGATTTGGCGTTAAAAGGACTTTTGGACACCGTGCAGCAGTCAATTGGAATCAGCCGCAACTTTATCTATATTGTGACTGGTTTTGCAGTTACGGTGCTTACGCTTGTTTTTTTACAGCTTCCTGCGGTGGTGTTTGCCATAACAGCAGTGGCCGCCGGACTTATTTTTTTGTATAAGACGTGTGAATTTGTGAAAAACCGGTACTGTGACCGTGACATCCGCATTGTTTTGATTTATAAGATTGCTCTCTTTCATCTTTTGGAAGAATCTTGTTTACAAGAGGAGCAACATGAGCTATAATAGCGGTATGTCAATAAATCCGGGGAGCTTGCAGACAGGCTGAGAGGAAGGTGACACCTTCGACCCGAAACCTGATGTGGGTAATGCCAACGGAGGAAGAATCTATGGAGGACCACATTTGTGGTCTTCTTTTTTTGAATGGAGGATAAGAATGAGTAATTATACGACACAGATGGATGCAGCGAGAAAAGGAATTATCACACCGGAGATGGAGCGGGTCAGCGCTTATGAAAATTTCGATGTGGAAGAACTTCGCGAGTTAGTTGCAAAAGGACAGGTTGCGATTCCTGCCAATAAAAATCACAAATGCTTAAAAGCTTATGGAATCGGTTCCCGTTTGAAAACAAAAATCAATGTTAATCTTGGAACGAGTAAGGATTGTCTTGATTTGGATGTGGAAATGAAGAAAGTACAGGCGGCTGTCGATATGGGTGCTGAGGCAATTATGGACTTGAGTTCATTTGGTGATACACAGAAATTCCGCCGTAAACTGACAAGTGAATGTCCGGCTGTTATTGGTACCGTGCCGATTTATGATGCCGTTGTTTACTATAACAAAGCATTAAAAGACATTACTTCCGATGAGTGGATGGAAGTCGTAAAAATGCACGCCAAAGACGGTGTTGATTTTATGACCATTCACTGTGGAATTAACCGTGCCACAGCAGACCGTTTTAAACAGAATCTGCGTCACACCAATATTGTATCCCGCGGCGGTTCCATTATTTTTGCATGGATGGAATTAACCGGAAATGAAAATCCATTTTATGAGAGATATGATGAACTTTTGGATATCTGCGAAGAGTATGATGTGACAATCAGTTTAGGAGATGCCTGCCGTCCGGGAAGTATTGAAGATGCCGGAGACATTTCGCAGATTTCCGAATTGGTTGCACTTGGTGAACTGACACAGCGTGCATGGAATCACAATGTACAGGTTATGGTTGAGGGACCGGGTCATATGCCGCTGAATCAGATTCGTGCAAACATGGAAATTCAGCAGACGGTATGTAAGGGAGCGCCATTTTACGTATTAGGACCTTTGGTGACCGATGTTGCACCGGGTTATGATCATATTACCAGTGCGATTGGTGGAGCAATTGCTGCGACTTATGGTGCATCATTCCTTTGCTATGTAACACCGGCAGAGCACTTGCGTCTCCCTACACTTGAAGATGTTAAAGAAGGAATTATTGCTTCCCGCATTGCAGCCCATGCTGCGGACGTGGCAAAAGGACTGCCGGGTGCAAAAGACTGGGATTTTGAAATGAGCGAAGCACGTCGCAATCTTGATTGGGAAAAGCAGTTTGAACTTGCCATTGACCCGGAAAAAGCACGCCGTTACCGTGCAGAAAGCAAACCGGAAAAAGAAGATACATGTACAATGTGCGGAAAAATGTGTGCCGTAAGAAATATTAATAAAATTCTTCGAGGTGAAGACGTCGATATCATGGACTAAACGAATTACTATCTTGCAAAACACCCTCCATTAGGTGTATAATAATACTGCATTAATGTGCGGATATTATACCCATGGAGGGATTTTTTATGAAGAAAAGGATTTTGGATTTTTTAATTAAGATTGGAAAGAAGTGTAAACCACTTACCTACCCGGTAATGATTGTAGTCATTGCCTTTTTGACAATTTATCATGCGATAAGAAATCTATTTACAAAGGAGAATAAATGGAAGTCTCTTGTGACCGGTGCCATCTGTCTGGTTGCCATTGTAGGAGCTGTTCTTGTCCTGCCATCACTGGCGGATGAGATGACGGGTGAGAGCCAGACCGAGACTGTGTCAGAGGCGGAACTTGAGCCGACGATGACACCGGATGTGACGGTGGAGCCGGTTGTGACTGAAGAACCGGAAGAAAAGCAGGACAGTGAGGAGACAGAATCGGCAGAAGAAACGACAAAACCGGAAGAAGAGAAAAAAGACGAGGAAAAGGCGACGGATGAGCCACAGGCAACTGAGGAACCGCAATATCAGTCAGCAGCCAAACAGGATGAATCCGATAATCTGCCAAAAGAGGAAAAGAAGGCAATTAAGAAAAAGAGGGAAGCGGCACCGGTTCAGTTAGAAAAACCGACCTGCCAGGTGGTAGAGCAGCCGGTAGGACCGTATACATATCCGATGGATTCAACCATCAAAGTAAAAGTTGAAGTAACACCGCCGGCAGGAGCCGGTTATGAGTGCCAGTGGTATGTAAGCAAAACGGCAAACGGTACCGGTGAGGCGCTGGTTGGAAATGGAGCAAAGACAACAACGTATTCCATTCCGAAAGATACCGGAGCCGGTGATTATTATTTCTACTGTATGGTGAAAAGTGTTGACAATAACCAGTATGATTTAGATTCTGAAGAAGTACGCAGCGATGATGTAGTTGTGACAATTCAGAAGGGTGAGCCGCAGCTTTCTGATTTTGATATCAGTACGATTAAAGAGGAATACTATTATACCGGAGAAATCATTAATCCAACTATTGTGTCTTCGAAAGAGGGAATGGGAAATGCCTATATTGTTGTGAAAGATGGCATGACAGAAAACCGTCCGAAAGCAGACAGTGATGATCCTTATGCGATTTATCTGCATGTCAGCAAGGGTAGTAACTATAAGGCAAAAACCATTGATTTGAATAAAACAATTACCATTAAGCGTTATCCGACACCAACGAAACCGTACACAGTCAGTGGTACAAAAGGAAAACTTGTCGATGGAAAACAGTGGTATACTTCAGATGTAAAGATTGTACCGATGAGCGGCTATTTGATTTCAACGGATGAGAGTGATTTTAAAGATTCCATCATTTGTTCATCCGATGGTACGAATCAGGGACCACTTAAGGTTTATTTAAAAAATAAAAATAATAAAGGAATCACCGGTGCAATAACGGTAGCAGAAAAGCGGGATGGACAGATTAATATTGATAAGACCAAACCGACAGCAACGATAACTTATGAAGGAAAACAGTATTCGGATGCCGATCATGAACTTGGCGTGGATTGCTTTAATCATGATGTTGTATTTTCTCTGAGTGCAGAGGATGAGACGAGTAAAGTGGACAGCCGTGCTTATGTGCTGGCAACAAAGGCGATGACGGCAAGCCAGTTAAAGTCAGCTTCCTGGGTTACTCTTGCAGAAGGGGACACGGTTACGTTCAGCCGGGAGGGAAAACGTATTTTCTATGCCCGTGTAATCGATAAGGCGGGAAATACAACTTATTCCGCATCCAATCAGATTACTGTGGATAAGACCCTGCCGGAAATTTTGTGTGGAAGTAAAAAATTAGGTGATACGAAAAGTTATATTGCAGATCGCAAAAAAATTACAGTTACAGATGACTATCTTTCAAAGGTTACTGTGAAAAACGGTTCCAATACGGTTCTCACAAAAACAGAAGATGATATCACAAAGGGAAGTGTATCGTTTGTTATTGAGAGAACCACGGAAACGAATGATGATATTGTCTATGAGATTACAGCAGAGGATAAGTCCGGTAATCAGAAAGTTACGACATTGACACTGAAAAATCCGGTACTTGATGTCGATGCGAAAAACCTCGATTTTGGCAGTGGCAGCTCGGCGCTGACTTATGGTTATGAAGAGGTGGAAGCACAGGCGGTAAGTTTGATAAATAAAGCAAACAATCAGCCGGTGGCAGCAGATTCCATTACATTGGAAGGTGCAAATGGAGAAGCAGAGTATTTTGAAGTTGCAGAGGGTACAAAAATACGTCCAAAACAGGGACTTCATGCAGGAACTTATACCGAAGCGGTTCGGATTGCTTATAATGGAGATGCTGAATCCGAGGTGACCTGCAAATGCAGCGTAACGATTAAAAAAGCCAACATGTTAGTGCGTTACACCGGTCAGAAAGATGTCGGTTATCATACGCTGCCGGATTTGAAAGGAACAATTGAGTACACAGCGACGGATTTTAAAAATGGAGACACAAAGGATGTATTTGTAAAAGATGCAGATTTTGTGGCACCGAAATTATATTATATGGATGAAAATCAGAATAGTCAGGAATTTACATCGGATAAACGTGCAATGGAAACGATGCAGCTGATTCCGGATGGCGGTTCTTCACACGACTATGAATTTTCATATGCAGCCGGTGAACTGGAAGTGAAACATCATGTACTTCGTGACGGCTATGTGATTGAGGGTAAAAAGGTAAAAGGCTACGATTGGTATGTATCAGATTATGTAGCCATCCGCCCGGCGGCGAATTATCAAATTAGTGATTCGGAAGCAGCAGATTCTTTCGCTTCCCAGACACAGTCGATTTCCGTGGCTGGGCCGACAAACGGTGTAGAGAAAAGTTTTTATGTTATGAATACACAGACGGGTGAAATTTCTGCGCAGATGAAAGAGACGATAAAAATAGATAATACGGCTCCGTATTTTAGAAATGGAGAAGGTATTACCGTATCCTCCAATCTGTGGGCTGAGTTTTGTAATTCCGTAAGTTTTGGACTGTTTTTTAATCAGACCAAAGCGGTATCCATCAGTGCAACGGATGAAGAGAGCGGACTGGAACCAATTCAGTATTGTATATCGGAAAAAGCCGTGGAAGGAACAGCAGAGAGTTTAGATACCAAATTAAACTGGGTAACGTATGAGGATGGATTTTCGATTTCACCGGAGGAATATGAGAGTGCGGTTATTTATGCAAAAATAACAAATCATGCCGGTTTGTCAACTTATATATCTTCCAATGGTTTGGTGTTTGATAACAAGCAGCCGGAAATCAATAAGGTTGAAAATGGAAAAGAACAGGGTATCGTGGATGAAAAAGAATATATCACGGAAGTTTTGTCCTTAAAAGTTTCAGACGGTAATTTAAATGAGACAACACTCTATGAGGGAACCGATGTTACGGCATCCGGAAGTGCCCTTTCGATTGTTGAAGAGTCGGAAGGGTTAAAGACGGCGGAGAAGAAGATTGCCTGCCCACAGAAAGGCTCTAAGACTTATACCGTGGTAGCGAGAGATTCAGCCGGTAATAATGCGGAGCGTGAGTTTACGATTACGAAACCGATTTATGATATTACGGCAGATACGCTTAAAATTGCGGATGCGGTTTATGGTTACACATCAACGCCACAGACCAAAATAACCTTTAAAAATACGGATAAGGCAAATGCAGACGCTACGGTACAGAAAGTCATTCTTGGCGATGACAAACATTTTGAAGTGAAAAACACAGGAAATGAATTCTGGATTGCTGCCAAAGAAGGACTTTCACATGGTAAATATGCAACGGATGTGACACTGGTTTATAACGGTGGCAAAGAAGCAAAGACGACATGTGGTTTTTCTGTTGATAAAGCGGTTTTGAAGGCGACATATTCGGGCGATGATTTGTATTATCACGAAACGTTAGCTAAGGGTTCTGTAAAAGTAACCGGATTTGTAACGCAGAACGGTGTTGTGGAAACACCGGAGACGGCAGCCGGCTATGTGGCTCCAACGGTTGATTTTACACAGACAGCGAAAGAGACAAAAGAGCTTACACCAAAAGGCGGCAAGGCAGATAATTATACCTTTGAGTATGTGTCCGGTCTGCTTTTGGTTGACCGCCGCTATGCGAGTGCCGGAAAAGACGGTCAGTACCGAATTGAAGGCAGTGTTTCGGATACCGGCTGGTATACTTCGGATTTAAGGATTGTACCAAAAGATGGTTACGAACTTTTGAGAGAAGAGGAAGGAAAAGCACTGGATGAGATTGCTCTTACAAAAGATACAGACTGCGGTGAAGAAAAATTCTATATCATGAATGAGACTACGGGTGAAATTTATTATCCGAGTGTATTCAATTATAAGAAAGATACGAAAATGCCGGAAATTAAAGGTGTTGAAAAAGATGCCACATATGAGGCAAACAGCCGTGAGGTAACGGTATCGGATGAGAATCTGTCGAATGTTACCGTGAACGGTAAACCGCAGAGTATGGAAAATAATACGGTTACATTTACTTTGACAGCAGAACAGGAAACGATGGTATATGTAATTACTGCAACCGATTGTGCCGGTAATATGTCAGATTGCACAGTGGTATTAAATCAGCCGGCATCGCTCCCGGCATCAGATGATACCGATGCGGATAATGCAGGCAATTCAGGTGATAATAATACGGATGGAAATGCAGTTACACCGACCGCTTCACCGTCCCAGGCAATTGCCGGTATTGTGAAAAAGCATGTCAAGGTGGTTGACGGAGCACCGAATACAGCACTTGTAACAGGTACACAGGATTTGAAAACATCTGTACTGTCAAATGGAGAACAGCAGGCAGTAGAAGATGGCAGTAATGCAAGCATTGAATTGCGCATCAAGAATATTGACGGCAGTGTTCCTCAAAACGATAAGGAACTTGTGATTGCAAATCTGTCGGGTTATTCGGTCGGTGAATATTTGGATATCACACTGTGGAAGAAAGTAGGAAGCAGTTCAGAGAAAGAGGTAACAAATTTGGCAAAACCGATTTCTGTAACGGTAACGGTTCCTTCGGATTTGCGGAATGCGTCGCGTGAATTTGTTGTCCTTCGTGTTCATAAAGGAAAAGTATCCGTATTGGAAGATTTGGATTCAGCAACAAATACGGTTACATTTAAGACAGACCGTTTCTCTACGTATGCGCTTGCCTACCGTACGGCTGCAGCACTTACAACGAGACAGACAAATTCCACGAAGAATACAAGTGTGATTGGAACACTTGCGACAAATCCATCACCGGCTACCGGCGATACGGCTCCACTTCTGCCGATTGCTATTGTATTTCTTGGTTCTTTATCAGGAATACTCATAACGATGGTGCTTCGGAGAAAAATGTAATTCATCGGAGGTTTTAGCATGAAAAAAGTTAGAACACATTTGGAAGACCGTGTTCTTCCATCTTATACAAAAGGAGAAGAAATTTTTAATATGGTTTCGCATATTGCCGGTGGTGCGCTGGCAATTGCGGCACTGGTACTCTGTGTGATTTTTGCAGTAATACACACAGATGCATGGGGTGTTGTGGGAGCAGCTATTTATGGCTCCACGATGGTTGTGCTTTATGCGATGTCAAGTATTTATCATGGTTTGAAACCGGAAATGCCTAAAAAGGTGTTTCAGGTTATTGATCACTGTACAATTTATTTTCTAATCGCAGGAACTTATACGCCGGTCACTTTGACGGCACTGAGACCACAGTACCCGGTACAGGCATTTGTGATTTTTGGTATTGTGTGGGCGTGCTGTTTCATCGCGGCAACTCTGACGGCAATTGATTTGAAAAAATATCAGATTTTGTCGATGATTTGTTATCTTGCGATGGGATGGTGTATTATTTTCTTTATTAAACCGACGGTGCAGTGTCTTGGTGCCGGAGGAACCGTCTTTTTGTTTACCGGCGGTGTTGCTTACACCATTGGAGCAATTTTGTATGGTATTGGTAAAAAGAAAAAATATGTGCATTCCATTTTCCACTTGTTCGTGGTGGCGGGAAGTATTTTGCACTTTTTTATGATTTTGTTTTATGTTATACTATAGCGTAAAGTGTTCCCTTATGAATGGGGATGCGGGTTGTTTAGTGGTTTTGATTGATGCAAAAGAATTTGGAGGATAAGATGATAGTAGAACCAAAAGTAAAAGGATTTATCTGCACGACAGCACATCCTGCCGGCTGCAAAGAGAGTGTAAGAAGACAGATTGCTTATTGTAAAGAAAAAGGCATGGTGGAAGGACCGAAGAAGGTATTGGTGATTGGCTCTTCGACCGGTTATGGTTTGGCAAGCCGTATTGCAGTAACATATGGTTACGGGGCAGATACGATTGGCGTGGCATTTGAGAGAGAGTCCAATGGAAGAAGAACGGCAACTGCCGGCTGGTATAACACAAAGGCATTTGAAGAGTTTGCCAAAGAAGACGGTTATTATGCAAAGTCATTTAATGGTGACGGTTTTTCGGAAGAAATGAAAAATCAGGTAATAGAGACGATTCGCAAGGATTTTGGAAAAGTTGATATGGTTGTTTACAGTATGGCAGCTCCGAGAAGAACGATGCCGGATGGAACGACAGTATCCTCTGTATTGAAAACGGTAGGAAAAGAACTTACAAATAAAACGATTGATTTGAGAAATAATGAAATTAAAGACGTAACGGTACCGGTTGCCAACGAAGAAGAAATTGAAAATACGGTTAAAGTTATGGGCGGTGAAGACTGGGAAGCATGGATTCAGGCTCTTGTAGATGCAGACGTCTTGAGTGACAATGCTGTTACGTTAGCATATTCTTATATCGGACCGGAACTGACTCATGCGATTTACAAAGAAGGCAGTATCGGTCAGGCAAAGAAACATCTTTTTGAGACATCGAAAAAACTCACAAAAGAGTTTGAGGCGAAAGGATTGAAGGCTTACATCTCGGTGAATAAGGCGTTGGTTACACAGAGCAGTGCAGCAATTCCAATTGTCCCACTTTACATTTCTCTGCTTTATAAGATTATGAAGAAAGAGGGACTGCATGAGGGGTGCATCGAGCAGATGAACCGTTTGTTTATCGACAAACTGCCGGCAAAGGAAACGGATGCAGAAGGTTATATCCGTCTTGATGACTGGGAAATGGAAGATAAAGTCCAGAATGAAATAACAAAGCTTTGGGACTTAGTTACGACAGAGAACATTGGCGAGCTTGGTGACATTGAAGGTTACTGGGAAGATTTTTATCACATGTTTGGTTTCCATTATGACAATGTGGATTATAGTGCTGATGTAGAAATTTAAAAATGACAGAAATAAAAAAGGGGCTGCCAAAATGATATGCTCCCTTCTAGGTAGACAAGTGAAATAATTAAACTTGTTACTTAGGAGGGAGCATATTTTATGTCTAAAAGAAATATATCTGCACAAGATAAGATAAATGCTGTAAAAAGATACTTGAACGGTCTGACAAGCCAACGAATACTTGCAAATGAGTTTAGTATATCTCAAGCTTCCATTCAACAATGGATTACTAATTATGAAAGTATGGGAGAAGATGCATTCTTGATGAAAAGTTATAAGCATTATTCTGCTGAATTAAAAAGGAAGGCAGTTCTAGACTATCTGTCTGGAAAAGGATCACAAACAGATATCTGTAAAAAATATGGTATTCGTTCAAAAAGTAAGTTACAAAAGTGGATAAAGAAGTATAATGGTCATGAAGAGTTAAAATCTTCTGGAACAGGAGGAAGTATTATCATGACCAAAGGAAGAAAAACCA
>ERZ773216.38-NODE-38-length-146994-cov-10.284057_pt1 | contig 146994 bp, 134 predicted proteins | sample MGYA00511259_ERZ773216 | MGnify/ENA primary metagenome ERZ773216 (study PRJEB29015, sample SAMEA2737764) | human gut metagenome | biome: human gut; feature: human-associated habitat; material: faeces | place: China | collected 2012 ... | reverse complement strand
TTACAGCTTACAGTAAGACCTACAAAACCTACCGTTTAAAATCAAGGAGAATCTCTGCGAAGAGGTTCTCCTTATCTCCCAGTGGAACCAAAAGCCCCCGCACCACGCTCCTTCCAGTTTTCAAAAGTAAAATCCGGTATCAGGACTGGCATCCAAATCCCAAAGGCAGCTTACAGATATCTCCCGCCGGATCACAGCATCCTTGGGACTGAATACATCAGCACCGGCATCATTGGCATGAGCTCTCTCTGGACTTCTCCCTCCAAAATCAATCAGCTGTGTCTTCATCTAATACCCCTTCCTCCAACACACTCTCTTCGCACAGTTTGGGGAAATCCACCCTGATAATGTCTGTTGGTAACATCTGCGGTGGAATACTCTTTCCGCAGGTCATCTTTCCTTCTTCACAGCCGCCATTCATACAGAATGGCCCACAGTCAGAAAACAGTTCCCTGTTCTGCTCCAGAAGCTGTTCCCAGATTTTCAGCATCACATATCTGGTTTTCCTGTGGATCTGCGTCTATCAAAAGCACTTTCTTTCCTTCCTGTGCCAATCCTATTCCAAGATTCACACATGACACTGTTTTACCTACTCCACCTTTTTGATTTGATACTGCTATTACTCTGCACATAATCTGTTCCTCCTTTATTCATCCCAATATTTGTTCATATTTAATTTCAACATTTCCAAGATTTCACGTCTCATCTGCTCTGCCGTATAACTGACAGGGAAAAATCTGTGAAGCTGTTCCGTTTTGAATACTACACGGTCTATCTCTTTTTGCTTAATCTCACTTAGAATATCTTCCATATCCCTTACTGTAAGTTTCCCATCTGCGCTCAATTTCTTTATGCGGAGTGCCTGGGATAGTGACAGGGTACACTGTGCAAATTCCATTGCATCCAGCATTTCCTTTTGCTCCTTCTTTTTCAGAAATGACAACTGAACTGCCGGAGTAAATCCCATGCTTCCGTCATCCACTTTTTCAAGCATTTCAGGAATAAGTTCTGTGATTTTGATATACCTCTGAACCTGTTTGGGGCTGTCCCCACATTCCTCTCCAATCAGCTCAATGCTTTTCTTTCCCAAATTATGGTCTACACTGTAGTTAATCCCTCTGGGTGACGGCTAGGAAAGTGTGAATTGGTGACAAGCATCCATCCCCGCTGACAAAATCAGTATTTTCAGCCTTGTTTCGCTGACAAATTTGTCACTGAAATTACAATTCTGCATGAAAAAAGCGGCAATGAAACTATCTTCATTACCGCTAAAAATGAGCGTTCCCTATAGGAATCGAACCTACAATAGAGTCTTAGGAGGACCCCGTTATATCCATTTAACTAAGGGAACAAATACTTGTTTATTATATTCCAACTATCAGAGAAGTTCAATCTTTTTCTTTCATCAGATTAGTGATTTTGTAAAAATCACTAATCTCTGTAATTAATACTTCCCTGTAACCAGATGTTTCCTTTGAACCTTCTTCCAACTGCTGGTTCACCAATCAGATCTTTCTGATTGATGCAGATTGGAAATTCTACATCATTACATTTGATATCTATCGCATAAACATTTTCTTCTGTATACGAATTTTGCAATAGCCTGCAATCCATGATTTCACCAAGAATGGAATACTGATCACTTTCAATTCCATAAGGCATAAAGTAAGAATCCACAATACTCAAAATGTCTTCATGCTGTACACGCCTTGAAAGAAGGGAATAAGTGTCGATATCTTCCAAAGTCAGATTCTCGATAGCATCTTCATCTCCCTTTCTGGCTGCGGCGATCAATCCATTTCTTTCGTTCATAGTCTGTTCTGTCAGCTTTTGCTTATGTTCATCTTTGTTAATTGGAAGTAAAATTTTTCCTTCTGTAGAAAGCGCAGCAAGCACTGTTCCATTTGCCTGACTCATGTAAAATTTATTATTTTTCACAGCCAGATAATCCGCCACATTCTGCAAATAAAAAATCAATGTAACGCCAAGTCTTACCTCATCACAGATTCCTGCATAAGACTCTTTTTCTGCATGTTTTTCAATATCAATCTGTTCTGTTGTTGAAATTTTATTACCACAAAAGTAAGGATAGTAGTAGCTCATCTCAAAAGAATCATTCTCATTAAATGTTCCTCTCAAAGACAGTCCAAAGAAATCGCCAAACTCGATAGAAAGTTCTGCAAACTCATTACCTTCGGAATCCTCTGCCACTTTCTGCAGCATTGGTCTCTCTATTATTTTTTGAAAAATATCATTCAGCTCTTCTTTTGTGATTTTTGAAAAACCGACTGCTCTTAAAAATTTGTGCATACTACTATCCTCCTTTCCGATTTTTTTTAAATTATGTAAACCAATTTTATTATTTACAAGACGGACTTTATTATATAATATGTCTTTCTATTTTGCAATGTTATTTTCCCCCATTGCGTTGTTTAATGCTTCCTGTTCTTCACCAGATAAAACAATCACTGAATTTCCATCAATGATTTCTTTAATATAGGTATAACAGCCCTCTCTTGTGTGCATTGCATTAATGATAAATCCATTATTTTTCACATCAAGCATTGCCAGAGAAAAACTCAGCTTGCCACCCATCTCATTAAATGCATCATATTTTACAAGTCCCATTTTCTGATATGTTCTCTGCATGTTCTGGAATAAGGTTTTTATATTTTTTTCGTTTGCGGAATTTGCATTTATCAGATCATCTACCTGATTTAACCTTTTAATAAGTGTATCCTCTAAGTTTTTTGCATTTTTTCCTTTCATAAAAATCTTATAGCTCTTTTTCAATTTACTCATTTGAACTACATTTATAATCATTAAAATAATAAGTATTAAAACAAGTGCTGCTAGTCCAATGATAATATAATCTGAATCAAATCCTAAATACTGTGAAATCATTTTTTCTCCTTCTGCTGTTTCATATAACGAACTTATTTTTATTGAATCGATTTTTATAAAAATACTCTATTATTTTTCTATAGTTCTGAATAAATCCATAATGCGATCCAGTTCATCCATGGAATAATATTCGATTTCGATTTTTCCTTTTTTGTTATCTTTCTGATTAATAGCAACCTTTGTTCCAAAAATTCCTTTCATCTTCTCTTCCAGGTCATGGCAGATTGCTTCTAATTTCGGATCTATTTTTTTATTCTTTTCCGTATCTTTCTGATTTTTTTCCTGCTGGATTTTTTTTACTAATTTTTCTGTTTCACGAACGCTTAGCTTTTCGTCGAATATCTGCTGAGCTACCGTGTATTGTTTTTCCAGATCATTAAGACCTAGCAGTGCTCTGGCATGGCCGGTAGAAATCATATCATCAATAACCATCTGTTGAACTTTTTCATTTAATTTCAGCAAACGCATTGAATTTGTTACTGCTGTTCTGCTTTTAGATACACGTTCCGCTACTTCATCCTGTTTTAAATTGAATTCTGTTAAAAGTCTTTTATATGCAATTGCCTCTTCAATTGGATTTAAGTTTTCACGCTGGATATTTTCAATAAGTGAAATTTCTACAACTTCCTGTTCTGTTAATTTTTTGATAATAACAGGAACCTCTTTTAAATTAGCAAGTTTGGCAGCTCTCCATCTTCTTTCGCCAGCAATGATCTCATAGTAATCATCTTTCTGTTGTACAAGTAATGGTTGTAAAACACCAAACTGTTTGATGGACTCTGCTAATTCCAAAAGTGCATCCTCATCAAAATTTTTCCTTGGCTGTTCTCTGTTTGGTTCTACTTTATTAATGTTAACAAGTATACCTTCCACTACTTTTTCATCTTTTTTAACAGCTGGTTTTGTTGTTGCTGTTGTTGTTTTTGCAGTATTTACTTTATTAGTAATAAGTGAATCAAGTCCCTTGCCTAATCCATTTTTCTTTGCGGTTGCCATATTTTAAATATCCTTTCTATCTATTACTTCTTTTGCAAGTAAACGGTAACTTTCTGCTCCGGCAGATTTGGAATCATATAAGTTAATTGGCAATCCATAAGATGGTGCCTCTGCCAGACGAATATTTCTTGGTATCAATGTATCATATATTTTTGCATCTAAATTATTTCTTACATTTTCAACTACCTGATTAGAAAGATTTGTGCGCACGTCATACATTGTAAAGACAACCCCTTCAATCAAAAGATTTGGATTTAATCTTTGTTGTACAAGATCGATGGTATGTATTAACTGGCTCAATCCTTCCAGCGCATAATATTCACATTGAATTGGAACCAGGACAGAGTTTGCAGTTGTCATTGCGTTAATTGTCAGCATATTTAAAGATGGCGGACAATCAATTACAATAAAATCATAATCTTCTTTGATATAATCAACAGCATTTCTTAATATGTATTCCTTTTCTGGAATACCTAATAATTCGATTTCAGCTCCGGCGAGATTTACATTTGATGGAATTACTTTCATTCCGTCTACAACCGTATCCGTCATACTTTCTTTAATGGAACATTCATCAAGCATTAACTCATAAACTGTATTTTCTACTTCATTTTTATCTACTCCAAGTCCACTTGTCATATTTCCCTGTGGATCAAGGTCAATTGTTAATACTTTTTTTCCTGCTTCCGCAAGACAAGCAGCCAGATTAATTGCTGTTGTTGTCTTACCAACACCACCCTTTTGGTTTGCTACTGCTATAATTCTACCCATTATATTTTCCTTTCCCATAGTTCTGTTATTAGCTATTATGTTTCTTTATTATAATATAAATAAAGACTGTTCTGTGAATCATGTGTTTTTTTGTGTATGATATAATCTACCGAGCGAAGCGGGTATAGATAACGATCATAGATTTGTGCTTCATGATATAATCAATTTTCATTCCATAATAGCTGGATATTTTTACTATTTTATAAGCAGATATTTTTGTTGTTTTTTTCTACGTTGTATATTATAACACTTCTATATTTCAAATGCTATGATTAATTATCCAAAAATGTTTCACGTGAAACATTCATATTTTTATTGTGTCACTTCAAACTATAGTATTTAATATTATAAGAGCCTACTAAATATTGTTAAAATATAACATAGACCGTAAAATGTTTCACGTGAAACATTTTACAGTCTTGGCTATTTATTGTTTGTCTTTTTTCCTAAATTATCAATCCATTTATATATAAGCAGTAATAGTATTAGACAACCGATTGTTACGATACCGGCTTTACTTAATTCATTGTTTTTATACTCAGTTTTTGGCAAAACCGAATTAATTGTTGAACCATAATAATAATGATCCTTTGTATAAGCTGGGAACATATCTCCTACATTATATTTAGAATACACTTTTTGATTTACTTGCATCCGCTTATCAGTATCATGTCCATAGTGAAAGAAATAATTTGTTGATCCTGATTCTGAACCATTATAGTCCTCTACAGTTTCCTTATCTGTTATTACTATATCTTCAATGTAATAATCAATCCCCTCAACCATTTCCGCAATCATTTTATGAAATGATATTTCTGTTACTATTATTTTCAAAAATAATAACACAAAGATAATTGATAATGCGATTAATGATATATTCACAAATTTTCCAATTAATCTATTTTCATCTTTCATCTTACTCTTATATATTTTGTTACTCATATGTGTTTTTCCTTTATATATAATTTATCTGCCTAATAAATTTATGAATTTATTTTAATTGGGAAAAGTGTCTCTTTTAGAAATATATATTTCAAAAATCCGATTCATCTTTTTCTTCAATCAGATTAGTAAGAATTTTCATAATAGAACTTAATTCCAATCTGCATCGAACTGGATCAATATCAATCAACTGGCTGCATAACTCTACCCGGTTCAAAATATTCTTCATACTATCAAGTAAATTATCTTCCGATGATTCTATCTTTTCATCTTCACTTACTATATTCTGTTGTGACATTGTCTCCGTATATTCCTGAACAATTTCAATTTCTCGATTTTCTTCTTCCACTATCTGATCTAATTGTTCGATCTTACTAGAATATTCTTTGATAGAATTTTTCAAATTTTCTATAGACTCATTGATACTTTTCTGTTCTTCCATCAGTTCATTAATTTTAGCTTTATTCTTTGAATTAACATTTCTAGGTGTAAACAATTCATAGCACGAATCATTTGTTTCCTCCAACATTTTTATCATTCCAGTATTTTCTTTTAATTGAATTTCTAATAAATTTAACTGCTTTTCTAATGCATGTTTCTGTTCGAAATAAGAATCTTTTATTTGCTGTAAATATTCTATAACCATAATCACTTGTTCCTTTACTTCTGAGTAATCATCAATAATGCTACTATTCTCGACTGGCACTGCTCATTGCATACGCACATTATACCATATCATTATTTTAAAAACAATTATACTACATTTATAGTTATCTTATTTTTCTAAGTATACTAAAATTTTCAAAATATGTAAAAGAAATGAATGATTTTTCAAAAATTAATTTGTATATGTTATAAAAAGCGGATATAATATTATTAAATAAAGATTTATGATTATGAAATGGTGAAACGATTTTTCAATTATATGAAATGCATTTTTTAATGATCATAAAATAAATGAGGAGGTTTTTATGAAAAAGAATATTAAACATTTTTTTCTGCTGACAGCTCTTGCCGCTGGAACAATCCATTTTGTTAACAGATTTATTAATATGACAGCCGATATCAAGAATATTTTAAAATGCGAAAACGGCAATTTTTATGATTGGAAAAATGGACAGATTTATTATACCAGACGCGGATCAGGCAGTCCGTTATTGCTGATTCATGATCTGGATCCGGTCAGTTCTTCTTATGAATGGTGCAAAGTGATCCGTAAACTGGAAAAGAAACATACTGTCTACACACTGGACTTACTTGGATGTGGACGCTCTGCAAAACCATACTTAACTTACACCAATTATTTATATGTTCAGCTTGTGACGGATTTTATCCAAAATATAATTGGAGAAAAAACAGATATTATTGCATCGAATGAATCAATCTCATTTGTAACGTTAGCTTGCAATATGAATAAAGATCTTGCAAATTCTATTATTGCGATCAATCCGACTTCTTTGAAAGAGCTTCATATTACAACCGATAAATATGCATCTGTGAAAAAAACTTTATTGGAACTCCCTGTGATTGGAACCTTCCTTTACAATATCAAAGTGAGCAATACCAACATCACCAAGTATTTCCGTGAGGAATATTATGCAAGGCCACAGCTGGTTTCTTCCAAATTGATCGACGCATATTATGAGGCAGCCCACATGAATTTCAGTCATGGTAAATATTTAATGGCAAGCATGGAAGCAAATTACACAAAGAACAGTATCGAACATGCGCTGAAAAAATTAGAAACTCCAATTTATGTGATTGAGAGTCGAAACATGAAAGATGCAATTGCAATTGCAGATTCTTATAAAAAGACAAACTCCAGAAATGAAATCGTATACTTATCCAACTGTAAAAACTATCCTCAGTTGGAAGTTGCCGACAAAGTTGTGGAAGCAATTGATATGTTTTTAAAGTAGGATTATTTTCGAATTTAATAATAAAAAGAAAAAACTCCTGTCCTCCAAATGATGCATTAAAAACACGTTTTATAATAGAATGTAAAAATTTTTACATTTAAGCATGTTATTGCATCATAAAAAGACAGGAGTTTGTGTATATGGTGATTTATTTTATCACCCAATTATTACATCACTCAGTAACTATTATTTTTACAACGGTGTCTTTGTCGGTGTTCCGGCTTTTCTCGGATAAGTTTTCGGTGTTCCCTTCACCTTATCGATCACGACAAACGATCTTTTCTGCTCATACAGATCAAATTTATAGACTTCTTTCATTTTTCCTCCAAGCAAAAATGTTGCATTTTTTGCATTAGCAACTTCCTCTTCAATTTCACCGGATTTGTAAGAAATAAAATTTCCACCTATTTTTACAAAAGGAACACAATACTCTTCTAAGGAAGAAAGGTTTGCGACTGCCCTTGAGACAACCAGATCAAACTTTTCACGGTATTCCTTATTTTTTCCAAGCTCCTCCGCTCTCGCGTGAAGTGCCTCAATCTCTTTTAATCCAAGTTCCTCTATCACTTCCTGTAAAAATAATATTCTTTTATTCAGAGAATCAGCAAGTGTCATCCTCAGATCTGGAAATGCAATTTTCAAAGGAATCCCAGGAAATCCGGCGCCGGTTCCCATGTCCATCACTGAAACTTCTTTTTTGAGATCATACACTTTGATCAGGGAGAGACTGTCCAGAAAATGTTTTTCAATGACTTCATCAAATTCTGTGATTGCAGTCAGATTCATAACTTTATTTTTTTCCACCAGCATCTCATAATATCTGATAAACTGCTGTATCTGATTATCGCTTAATTCAATCTGAAGTTCTTCCAGACCTTTTAAAAATTTTTCTAAATTATATGTCATTTTATATTTCCTTTATGATATTTCATCTGCTCCATATAAACCAAAAGCACCGAAATGTCTGCCGGGGAGACTCCTGAAATTCTCGATGCCTGGCCAATTGATAACGGTCTGTAAAGTTTCAACTTCTGTCTGGCTTCGATACGAAGACTAGGCACTTCATCATAATCAAAATCTTCTGCTATTTTTTTATTTTCCAGTTTTTTATAATGCTCTACCTGTTTAATCTGACGCATGATATAACCATCATACTTGATATTGATATTAACCTGTTCAACTACATCATAAGGCAGCTCAGGTCTTTCCTTATCAATCGGAGCTAATTTCTCATAATCAAGTTCAGGTCTGCGAATGAGTTCTGTTAAAGTTGTTCCTGTATTTAATGGAATACTTCCGTAACTTTCCAAAAGAGCCTGAACCTCTTTATTAGCACCGATCTTGACTCCGGCAACACGTTCAATCTCTTTCTGGATCAATACTTCCTTCTGACAGATCCAGTCATAACGCTCCTGTGAGATCAGACCAATCTCATATCCTTTTTTTGATAAACGGAGATCGGCATTATCCTGACGAAGCAGCAAACGGTATTCCGCACGGGAAGTCATCATGCGATACGGCTCATGATTTTCTTTTGTCACAAGATCATCAATTAAAACTCCTATATAAGCCTCGGAGCGATCTAATATCAGCGGCTCTTTTCCGAGAATGCTCATGGCTGCATTGATTCCGGCAACTAACCCCTGACAGGCAGCCTCCTCATAACCACTGCTTCCATTAAACTGACCACCGGAAAAGAGTCCTTTGATATTTTTAAATTCCAGAGTAGCATACAACTGATTTGGATTGATACAATCATACTCAATCGCATAAGCATTACGGACAATTTTCACATGTTCAAGTCCTGGCAGGGTGCGGTACATTTCATGCTGGACATCTTCCGGTAAAGAGGAAGACATTCCACCAACATACATCTCATTCGTATTTATTCCTTCCGGTTCAATAAAAATCTGATGTCTGTCCTTATCCGCAAATTTAACAACCTTATCTTCAATGGAAGGACAGTATCTTGGTCCTGTACCTTCAATAATTCCTGCATAAATCGGAGAACGGTCCAGGTTATTCCGGATGATCTCATGTGTTTTCTCATTTGTATAAGTCAGCCAGCAGGAAACCTGATCGATCTGCACATCTTCAGGATTAGTTGTAAAGGAAAAAGGTACAACTCTCTCATCTCCCTTTTGCTCCTGCATTTTCGAAAAATCAACAGACCTTTTGTCAATTCGTGCCGGTGTTCCTGTCTTAAAACGGAACATTTCAATTCCATGCGCTTTCAGTGAATCGGTCAGATGGTTGGCTGCCTGCAGACCGTTTGGTCCGGTGTATGTGATCATCTCACCGGTCAGACATCTTGCGCGAAGATAAGTTCCCGTGCACAATACGACTGCCTTACAATGATAAACCGCACCTGAAAACGTTTTTACACCTGTTATTTTCTGAATTTCTTTTCCATTTTCCAACGCTGCTGTTTCCGTAATAATTTCAGAAACTTCTGCCTGACGGATGGTAAGATGATCGGTATTCTGAAGCGTCTTCCGCATTTCCATACTGTAATTCATTTTATCTGCCTGCGCACGCAGTGAATGAACGGCCGGACCTTTGGATTTATTTAACATCTTAGACTGGATAAATGTCTTATCGATATTTTTTCCCATCTCACCACCGAGCGCATCGATCTCACGAACCAGATGTCCCTTGGAACTTCCTCCAATATTCGGATTACACGGCATCATTGCGATACTGTCTACACTCACGGTAAAAATAATTGTTTCCAGTCCGAGTCTTGCACACGCCAATGCTGCCTCGCATCCGGCATGTCCGGCTCCTACTACAACCACATCATATTCTTCCTGTACATACGGAATCTTCTTCTCTTCCATTTTTAATTTCCTCATTAACATAACATAAATAATATCGATAACATTTTATTTACCCATACAGAATTTGCTGAATATTTCATTTACCAGATCATCTTCCACAGATTCTCCGATAATATTTCCTAGCTCCTCGTAAGCATTCATCAGATCAATGGAATAAAAATCTTCCGGCATGTCATCTGCAATACTCTGCAATACTAAATGTAAACTTCGCAATGCTTCCTGTAAAGATGTTTTATGTCTGATATTCGTAATATAAACTTCATCATTAAATGTAACTTCCCCGGAGAAGAACATTTCTTTGATCGTGTCTGCCAAGACATCAATTCCCGTCTGCTCTTTTGCAGAAATTGAGATCATTTTTTTATCCAGATGTTTTCTGATATCTTCCACAGTTGTGACCGGACTTAAATCAGATTTATTTAACAAAACGATTGCATGTCTGTCTTTCAACAATTCCATGATCTCATGATCATTTTCATCTAACGCTGTGGATGTGTCAACTACATAAATGACAAGATCGGCATTATTCAAATATTTCTTGGCACGTTCCACACCGATTTTTTCCACGACATCTTCCGTGTCACGGATTCCGGCGGTATCAATAATGTTCAATATAATACCGTTTAAATTAATCTGTTCCTCCAGAACATCCCGTGTTGTTCCCGCAATATCTGTAACGATTGCCTTCTCTTCTCCAACGAGAGAATTTAAAAGAGAAGATTTTCCGGCATTTGGTTTTCCAACAATAACCGTAGAAATACCTTCCTTTAACATTTTTCCATTATCACTGTTTGCAAGTAATTTTTCAATTTTCTTTATCACTTCAGATACTGTAACGGAAAGCTGCTCCGGATATCCTTCCAGACTGATATGCTCCGGATCATCTAATGCACTTTCGATAAATGCAATCTCATGTAAAACAGTTCCGCGGATTTCTTTAATTTTTTCTGAAACAGAACCGGAAAGCTGGCTCAACGAACTTTTTAATGCAAATTCATTCTTGGAATTAATAACATCAATAACGGATTCTGCCTGTGACAGATCAATTCTTCCATTTAAAAATGCACGTTTTGTAAATTCACCCGGCTCTGCAGGACGCGCACCATATTTGATCACTGTTTCTAAAATTCTCTTCATGACATAAACGCCGCCATGACAATCTATCTCAACCGTATCTTCCCTGGTATAACTTTTCGGTCCTCTCATCAGAAGAACCATAACTTCATCGATCACTTCATCGCCGTCATGAATATGACCATAGTGAATCGTATGCGTTGACATATCTTCTAACTTTTTCTGATTCTTCATTTCAAAAATACGGTCTGTGATAGAAACTGCCTCGTCTCCGCTGATTCTTACGATTCCGATTCCTGAACTTGTCATTGCAGTTGCAATTGCAGCAATGGTATCCGTTCCCATAGTGATATCCTTTCCATGTACAAAACTGCACGCCGCAAAACTTCATAAGAACCTGCCATATCATTTCCGGCATTTTCATAAAGCTTTGTAACGTGCAGCTTCTGGTCTTTTAAATTCTATACTTGAATTTATCTTTCTCTATCTCTTTTTAAAGTAACAACCACATGTCTATATGGCTCTTCACCTTCACTGTGTGTTGTTACAAATTTATCATTCTGTAATGCAGAATGAATAACTCTTCTCTCGAAAGGATTCATTGGCTCTAAAGAAACAGGACGTTTTGTTCTCTTAACTTTATAAGCAATGTTCTTTGCAAGATTCTCCAATGTCTCTTTTCTTCTCTTGCGGTAATCTTCTGTATCAATCTTAACTTTAATGTATTCCTCAGAATTTTTATTCACTGCAAGGTTTGCAAGATACTGCAGGGAATCGAGAGTCTGTCCTCTTTTACCAATGAGGATACCCATGTCATCTCCCTTCAGTTCTACGTTGTAAGTATTACCATCTTCTGCTTTTTCAATAATGATCTCAACTTTCAGATCCATGGCAGCAAAGATTTTCTGTAAAAATTCTGTAATATCGCCTTCTACAGAATATTTCTTACGTACTTTGATCACAGCATCTTTTCTTGCGATTCCTAAAAATCCTGTGCTTCCTTTTTCGATTACTTCATATTCAATCTGATCACTGGTAGCTCCAAGTTTTACAAGGGCTTCTGTGATAGCATCATCGACTGTTCTTGCTGATACTTCAATATACTCCATAACAATAACCTCCACATATACGTTATCTTACCAACACGTTTTTGAAAAATAATCTGTTAGTTTTTCTTATTATTTCTCTCGTTAAATTCACGGACCAGGTTTGCTTTTGCAGCCATGCTTCCAGGTTTTGCATTCACTTTCAATGCATTTGCCTTCTCAAGTTCAAGTTCTTTCTCTGCCGTTGTCTTAACAGAACTCTTGGAACTTGCTGTAACCTGTCTTGTGTTCATACGTGCAGCATTGGAAATCTGATTTTCAGAGATTCCCATCTTCTCACGTTTTTTCTTTGCTTTTTCCTGATTCTTTGCAATAATATCATCCAGATCGATCTTATCAAAATGTTTATTTAAGAAGAACTGCTGGATACTTCTTACAACCGCACTTGCGATCCAGTAGATACCGAGACCGACCGGAACAGTAAAACACATTACCAGGGAGAATAATGGCATGGTACGGTTCATCATCTTCATCTGCTGAGCCATCTGGTCGTTATCTCCACCTGCTGTTGCAGCCGTTGGCATTAACTTGATATTTAAAACCTGTGTCAAATAAGAAATCACAGGAATCAGCAATGCAAGAACTGCCATCAGAATACTTCCACCTGCAAATGCAGCTTTGATGATCTGAAATGGAGTATCTGAAATATTTAATCCTATAAAGTTGTTTACATGAGAAACTACACCATATGTAGAATCAATGGAATCTGTGAGCGCCGGGAATGACTCTCTTAAGGAATCCCATCCGGTAGAACTCATTTTTGATAAAACATCTACTACATAATTCTGTAAGGTTGTTGTATCTGTTGCCGTAAAATCAACCTGTACTGTGTTCAATTTTAATGTGCTCATCAGGTTTGTCATAATATCCTGATAGCCGCTTGTTGCCATAATCTTATCAACCAGATCAAGATAAACATCCTTCACACTGCTGATATAGGCAGGAACATTCATAAACACACGGTACAAAGCTAACAGTAAAGGCATCTGGATTAACATCTGCACACAGCTGCCTGTCGGTGAAACACCATACTTCTCATAGATCTGCTGTGTCTCAGTCTGCATATTCTGCATGGATACTGTATCTTTTTTATCCTTATACTTTTTCTGGACCGCCTGAAGTTCCGGGTTCATCTTCTGGGATAACTTCGAAAACTTCTGCTGTTTATAAGTCAATGGGAACATTAAAGCATAAATAACAATGGTAAATAAAATAATAGAAAGTCCAACGTTGGTAATTCCAACTTTTTCCATTAAAATATACATGCCATTCATTATCCAGCCAAGTAATTTTGCAATTGGTCCAAGAATGGCACCATTGTATGCTGTTAATAACATCTCTGACACTGAAAATACCTCCAATTATGGAACGGGATCATATCCGCCTTTTGAAAAAGGATTACATCTTATAATTCTCCAAAGCGCTAACGCCCCACCTTTGACAGCTCCATACTTTTCGACAGCCTCTAACCCGTAGGTGGAACAGGTCGGGTAGTATGGACATTTTGTTGTTTTCATCGGAGAAATATACTTTCTATAAAATTTAATCAAAGCAATCAATATTTTTTTCAAAATGATTCCATCTTCTTTTCTAAAATCTTTACTTCAAAATTTTATGAAGACCTCCAAGATGTAACAAAGCACTTTCCACTTCATGATATGAAATATCTTTTGCTGTATTTCTTGCGATGACTACAATGTCTAAACCACTATTAAACATGTCTTCCTGTAGCCGGTAACTTTCTCTGATCAATCGGGTTACATGATGTCTTATAACGCTATTCCCTACTTTTTTACTCACCGATATACCTAACCGGTTTCTTTCTGTATCATTTTTCAGAACGTACATCACCAGATAACGGTTTGCATAAGACTTTCCTTTTTTATATACGTTCTGAAAATCTCTGTTTTTCTTTAATGATTCTGAATATTTCATCTAATATTCCTTTGCCAAAAATTGATCATAAAAGAAGAAAAGACCACAAATATGTGGCCTATGCTGATAATTTTTTTCTACCTTTTAATCTTCTTGCAGCCAATACTTTTCTTCCGCCTGCAGTACTCATTCTGCTTCTGAATCCGTGAACTTTCGCTCTCTGTCTCTTTTTAGGTTGGAATGTCATCTTCATGTCACATACACCTCCTCTACAATTCAAACATTTATTTTACTCAATGTTATGATAAGTCTACTTCAATAGCGACAAAACATCATTTTTATTTATATCAAAATAATCGGACAAAGTCAAGCAAAATCTCATAAAATAAGGCTTTTGCCAATATTTAGTTTTCCACTTTCTGTCATTTTTGTTTTTTTACCACTATATATATAAGGAAGAAATCCATTTTATCTATATATGGTATAATATTATACACATAGAATATCAAAAAATTTTCCACAGAAAAACCAGTATTTATGGCGTTTACATAAGTTATCCTCAATTTGTGGATAACTTGTGGACAAATCCTTGATAATGTCATCATAACTTGTGCATAAATGTGTACAAGCCTTAATTTTCCCGGTCTATAACTATTTTCCATTATTAACAATAACTTCTAGTATATTCACATTAAGCGTTAAAACGCCCATATAGCCATTTTTTTATCAACGCCCTATCCCTATTCCTTCCACAATTAAACGTTGATAATTCCGCAAAAATAGTGTAGGATAGCATTATATAGAATTTTTTAGAGTTTTTTAGGCAGTTAAGATTAACTGCTATATTTTAGTGCTATCAGAAAACGGAGTTAGAAAATGGACAAGATTTTGGAAAAATGGGATGAAATTTTACAGACAGTAAAAACAGAGCATGATGTCAGCGACATTTCTTTTGATACCTGGATCAAACCTCTGGAAGTTTTTGGTGTTGAGGGAAATACCCTCTATATCCTTGTTCCATCTGAACAGATGACTTTAAGTTATATCTCAAAAAAATATTATCTTCCTTTAAAAGTAGCAATTGCTGAAATTATCGGAACCGAATATGAGATTCAGTTTATTTTACCGGAACAGACCAGGAATATCAGACCTTCCAATAATAAAGGAAAGAAAACACCTGAACCTGAAGCTTCCAAACGTTCCAACTTAAATCCAAATTACACATTTGATACTTTCGTTGTCGGCAGCAATAACCGTTTTGCACAGTCTGCCTCCCTGGCAGTAGCGGAATCTCCGGGAGAAGCTTACAACCCTCTTTATATTTATGGTGGACCCGGACTTGGAAAAACCCACTTGATGCATTCCATTGGACATTTCATCCTGGAAAGAAATCCGGAAGCAAAAGTTTTGTATGTTACTTCCGAGGAATTTACCAACGAAGTTATCGAATCGATCCGTAGTGGTAACGCCTCTGCGATGAATAAATTCCGTGAAAAATACAGAACCATCGACGTTCTCATGATCGACGACGTTCAGTTTATTATAGGAAAAGAAAGTACACAGGAAGAATTTTTCCACACGTTCAACGCTCTCCACTCCGCAGGCAAACAGATCATTTTAACATCGGATAAACCGCCAAAGGATATGGAAACGTTAGAAGAACGAATCCGTTCCCGTTTCGAATGGGGACTTATGGCAGACATCGGAGCTCCTGATTACGAGACGCGAATGGCAATCCTTCGCCGGAAAGTGGAATCTGATGATATGTCCTTAAGCGATGACATTTTAAATTACATCGCAAATAATATTAAATCCAACATCCGTGAATTAGAGGGAGCTTTGAACAAACTCCTCGCTTACTCGAATCTGGAAAAAACAGAGATCACCATGGAGATTGCCAAGAAAGAACTTCAGAATATTATCACACCGGACAAGCCAAGAGAAATTACTCCTCAGCTTATCATTGAAGTTGTTTCGGAACATTTCCAGATTTCACTGGATCAGATGATCTCAAAAAACAGAAGTAATGAGATTGCAAGACCAAGACAGATTGCCATGTACCTCTGTAAAACCATGACGGATATTCCACTGGATTCCATCGGTTCCTTACTGGGCGGAAGAGATCACTCGACCATTATCCACGGCATCAAAAAAATTGCGGATGAGTACGATTCCAACGAACAGACACGCAATTTAATTGAAACTATCAAGAAAAAAATTAATCCAAACTAAAGTTATCAACTTTTTTTCGAGTTATTAACAAAATTTTGTGGATAACCTGTTCAAATCGTGTTTAATTTATGTTTAAAGTTTTGGATAACCTTTTTTTCAGAATGAATTTCAAATTTTTTCTGAGGAGGCTTAAAATTTTAATTCACATTTTATCCAAGGTTAATCCTCATGCTTTTCACATAGTTATACAGTCGGATTTTTAGGACAAGCCCTTATGTTTTCAAGGGTTGCAAGGTTATTCACTTATTCACACACACTAATACGACGACTTTTAATATCTTTTATTAATTATATTTATATTGGCTTTCGCCAAGCAGGAAGGAGTTATTCACATTATGAAATTAATCTGTTCTAAATCAAATCTGCTTCATGGAGTTAACATTGTGTCCAAAGCTGTTCCAACCAGAACCACAATGGCAATCCTTGAATGTATTTTAATTGATGCTTCTGCTAATGAAATTAAATTAACAGCAAACGATATGGAACTTGGAATTGAAACTAAGATCGAAGGAGAGATTGCAGAGAGAGGTATCATTGCATTAGATGCTAAGATTTTTTCTGAGATTGTCCGTAAATTACCGGACAGTGATGTTGTGATCGAAACAGATTCCAATTTTAAAACTACCATTACCTGTGAGAAAGCAAAGTTTAACATTGTTGGAAAATCAGGCGATGATTTTTCCTATATTCCATTTATTGAAAGAAATGAATGTATTTCAATCTCCCAGTTTACTTTAAAAGAAGTCATTCGTCAGACGATTTTCTCAATTGCTGACAATGATAATAATAAACTGATGACGGGTGAACTTTTCGAGATTGAAGAGAATCAGTTAAAAGTAGTTTCTCTGGATGGACATAGAATTTCCATCCGTAATATTGAATTAAAGAATAATTACGATCATAAGAAAGTAGTTGTTCCTGGTAAAACACTTCAGGAAGTAAGTAAGATTTTACCTGGAAGTGCAGAGGAAGAAGTCAATATTTTCCTTTCAGAGAATCATATTGTATTTGAATTTGATGATACTACAGTTGTATCCAGATTGATTGAAGGAGAGTATTTCAAGATTGAGCAGATGCTTTCCTCTGATTATGATACAAAAGTTAAGGTTAATAAGCGTGAATTATTAGACTGTATCGACCGTGCAACACTTCTCGTAAAAGAGGGTGACAAGAAACCAATTATCATGAATATTACAGATGGAAATATGGAATTAAAGATCAATTCTTTTATTGGTTCCATGAATGAAGATATTGATATCGCAAAAGAGGGAAAAGATATCCTCATTGGATTTAATCCAAAATTCTTTATCGATGCATTGAGAGTCATCGATGAGGAAGAGGTTTCTCTTTATATGGTAAACCCGAAGGCTCCATGTTTTATCAAGGATGATGACGGAAAGTTCATTTATCTGATCCTTCCGGTAAACTTTAACGCAGCCACTAACTAAGAAAGGCAGAAAGATGATCACAGTAAATATCAGAGAGACGGATGAATTTATCAAACTGGGACAGGCTTTGAAAAAAGCAGGTCTTGTAGAATCCGGAGTAGATGCAAAGTTTTTTATTCAGGATGGACAGGTAAAATTAAACGGCGAGACAGAGCTTCAGCGCGGAAAAAAATTATACAATGGAGATGTTGTTTCCTTTAACGGCGAGACAATTCAGATTGTAAAATGATCATAAAGTCAATTGAATTGCAGAATTTTCGAAATTATGAAGATTTAAATATTTCATTTGATGAGGGAACCAATATTTTTTACGGGGACAATGCGCAGGGAAAAACGAATATCCTTGAAGCTGCATACTTAAGTGGAACAACTAAGTCCCACAAATGTAGTAAGGACAAGGAAATGATCCGTTTCGGGGAGCAGGAGTCCCATATCAGAACGGTTGTTGTAAAAAAAGATAAAGAATATCAGATTGATATGCATTTAAAACACAATCGTTCCAAGGGAATCGCAATCAATAAAGTTCCGATCAAAAAAGCCAGCGAGCTTTTTGGAATTCTCAATATGGTATTTTTTTCGCCGGAGGATCTGAATATTATCAAAAATGGTCCGGCGGAACGCCGCAGATTTCTGGATTCTGAATTATGCCAGCTGGATAAAATATATTTGTCAGATCTTACAACTTACAATAAAATTTTGAATCAGCGTAACAAATTATTAAAAGATATGGTTTACAGACCGGATTTAAAGGATACACTTCCGGTATGGGATATGCAGCTGGTAGAAACTGGCAGGAAAATCATTCGGCGAAGAAAACAGTTTGTTGATGAGCTAAATGAGATCGTGCATGATATTCACTATCGGATTTCCGGTGAAAAAGAAAATCTGCTTTTGCAGTATGAACCAAGTATTGAAGATATTTTTTTCGAGGATGAACTTTCCAGAGTCAAAGAGAGGGATATGCGGCAGTGTATGACATCAGTGGGACCGCACCGGGATGATCTTCTTTTTTCCATCGGTGAGGTGGACATTCGGAAGTTCGGTTCGCAGGGACAGCAGAGAACTTCAGCTCTGTCTTTGAAACTGTCAGAGATTGAACTAGTCAAACGGTCCATTCATGATACACCGGTTTTGTTGCTCGATGATGTGTTGTCGGAACTTGACAGTAACCGGCAGAATTATCTGCTCAACAGTATTCATGACACACAGACGCTGATCACCTGTACAGGGCTGGATGAATTTGTAAAAAACAGATTTCAGATCAATAAGATATTTAAAGTTGTACAGGGGACTGTGGAAGAGAGAAAAGAAATATAATTGCATTGTACATATTTTTTTATGTGCAGAATGGAGGAATAAATGGGTACAGAAAACGAATATGGTGGAGACCAGATCCAGATTTTGGAAGGACTTGAGGCTGTTCGTAAAAGACCGGGTATGTACATCGGTAGTACATCAGCCAGAGGTTTACATCATCTGGTATATGAGATTGTAGACAACTCAGTAGACGAGGCACTTGCCGGATACTGCAAAAATATTGAAGTGACCATAAATGAAGATAACTCTATTACCGTAGAAGATGATGGACGTGGTATTCCGGTCGACATCAATCACAAAGCTGGAAAATCCGCATTGGAAGTCGTATACACTGTACTTCATGCCGGTGGAAAATTTGGCGGTGGAGGCTACAAAGTATCTGGTGGACTTCACGGCGTAGGTGCGTCAGTTGTAAATGCACTTTCCACAAAGTTAAAAGTTGAGGTTTACCGTGAAGGAAAGATTTATTTCCAGAGTTACAAGATCGGTAAACCGGATGAACCGGTGAAAGTGATCGGAGAATGCGGCGAGGACAAGCACGGAACAAAGGTTACTTTCTGGCCGGACGGATCGATTTTTGAAGAGACCGTTTTTGATTATGATACGTTAAAACAGCGTTTGCGTGAGACAGCCTTTTTGACAAAAGGTTTAAGAATCGTGCTGACAGATTTAAGAGAAAACCCGGCGAGAACTCATGATTTTCATTATGCCGGCGGTATCAAAGAATTTGTTACTTACTTAAACAAGAGCAAAGAAGCTTTATACCCGGAAGTCATTTACTGTGAGGGCAGTGGAAATGGTGTCTATGTGGAAGTTGCCATGCAGCATAATGATTCCTACAATGAGTTGACGTTAAGTTTTGTCAATAACATTATCACACCGGAAGGTGGTACACATCTTGCCGGATTCCGTAATGCATTGACGAAAACATTTAATGCTTATGCAAGAGCGAATAAATTATTAAAAGACAGTGAACCGGCATTGACGGGTGATGATATCCGTGAAGGACTGACCGCCATTATCAGTGTCAAGATTGAGGAACCTCAGTTTGAGGGACAGACCAAGCAGAAACTGGGTAACAGCGAAGCCCGCGGTGCGGTGGATTCCATTGTAAGCGAGCAGCTTACTTACTTTTTAGAGCAGAATCCGACGGTTGCCAAGACAATCTGTGAAAAGTCACTTCTTGCACAGCGCGCGAGAGAGGCAGCAAGAAAAGCGAGAGATTTAACCAGAAGAAAAACAGCGCTGGAGGGAATGTCTCTTCCGGGAAAACTGGCAGACTGTTCCGACAAAGATCCAAAGAACTGTGAGATTTTTATCGTCGAGGGAGATTCCGCCGGCGGTTCCGCTAAGACTGCAAGAAGCCGTGCAACCCAGGCAATCCTCCCACTTCGTGGTAAGATTTTGAATGTCGAGAAGGCAAGACTGGATAAGATTTATGGAAATGCTGAGATCAAAGCGATGATCACTGCGTTTGGAACCGGTATCCATGAAGATTTTGACATCAGCAAACTTCGTTACAACAAGATTATCATTATGACGGATGCCGATGTCGATGGTGCCCATATCAGTACATTAATGCTGACCTTCCTCTATCGGTTCATGCCGGATCTGATCAAAGAAGGCCATGTATATCTGGCACAGCCGCCACTATACAAGATCGAAAAAAATAAAAATGTATGGTACGCTTACAGTGATGATGAGTTAAATGCAATCTTAACGGAGATCGGACGTGACGGAAATAATAAGATCCAGCGTTACAAAGGACTTGGTGAGATGGATGCGGAACAGCTCTGGGAGACGACCATGGATCCGGAGAAACGAATTTTAAAACGTGTCATGATTGATGATGAGAGTACTTCTGAGATTGATATTACATTTACAACTCTCATGGGAGATAAAGTAGAGCCGAGACGTGAGTTTATTGAAGAAAATGCGAAGTATGTGCAGAATCTCGATATCTAAGATTGCATGTGTTAGAAATTATATATTACTGCAAATGTAGTTCAATAAAAAATAGAAAGTTTATTTATAATATAATTGCAAATGTAGTTTAATTAGAGAAATGCATATTTTTAACCAAAAAGAATTTGCAGGAATGAGGTAAATAGAATGGATGACAAAATTTTTGATCAAATCCATGATGTCGATCTGAAAAAAACAATGGAGACATCCTACATCGATTATGCGATGAGCGTTATCGCCCAGCGTGCATTGCCTGATGTAAGAGATGGTTTGAAACCGGTACAGCGTCGTGTACTCTACTCCATGATCGAATTAAATAATGGACCGGACAAGCCACACAGAAAATGTGCGCGTATTGTCGGTGATACCATGGGTAAATACCATCCACATGGAGACAGTTCCATCTATGGAGCATTAGTCAACATGGCACAGGACTGGTCTACAAGATATCCGCTTGTTGATGGTCATGGAAACTTTGGTTCCGTCGACGGTGACGGTGCCGCTGCAATGCGATATACAGAGGCAAGACTTAGTAAAATTTCCATGGAGATGCTCGCGGACATCAATAAAGATACCGTTGATTTTGTACCAAACTTCGATGAGACCGAGAAAGAGCCGACGGTGCTTCCTTCCCGCTATCCGAATCTTCTGGTAAACGGAACAACCGGTATTGCTGTTGGTATGGCAACAAACATTCCGCCTCACAATCTGCGTGAGGTGATTCATGCTGTCGTAAAAATTATCGACAACGAAGTGCTAGAGGATCGTGGGACAGATATCGAAGAACTTTTGAGTATTGTAAAAGGTCCGGATTTTCCAACCGGAGCGATGATTCTTGGAACAACCGGAATTAACGAAGCTTACCGCACCGGACGTGGAAAGATCAGAGTTCGTGCGATCACCAATATCGAACCAATGCAAAACGGTAAAAACCGTATCGTTGTGACCGAACTTCCATACATGGTCAACAAAGCAAGGCTGATCGAGAAAATCGCAGAGCTTGTAAGAGATAAAAAAATTGATGGAATCACGGATCTTCGTGATGAGTCTGACCGTCAGGGTATGCGTATATGTATCGAGCTGCGCCGTGATGTAAATCCGAATGTGGTTTTAAATCTGCTTTACAAACATACGCAGATGCAGGATACGTTTGGTGTTATCATGTTAGCCCTTGTGGAAAACCAGCCAAAAGTATTAAATCTCCATGAGATGTTAGGCTATTATCTAGATCACCAGAAAGATGTTGTGACCAGAAGAACAAAATATGACTTAAATAAAGCAGAAGAACGTGCCCACATTCTGGAGGGATTACTCATTGCGCTTGATAATATCGATGAAGTGATCAATATTATCCGAAGCAGTGCAAATACACCGGAAGCAAAAAATCGTTTAATCGAGAGATTTTCCCTGACAGATGTCCAGGCACAGGCAATCGTCGATATGCGTCTGCGCGCACTGACAGGTCTGGAACGCGAGAAGATCGAAGCTGAGTATGCAGAGTTGATGGATCGTATTGCAGAGTTAAAAGCAATTCTGGCAGATGAGAAAAAACTCCTTGGTGTTATCCGTGAGGAGATTCTTCTCATTGCAGAAAAATACGGTGATGAGAGAAGAACTTCCATCGGATTTGACGAGTATGATATTTCCATGGAGGATCTCATTCCGGTAACCAACACTGTGATTGCAATGACAAAACTTGGCTACATCAAGAGAATGAGCCTTGATAATTTCCGTGCCCAGAACCGTGGTGGCAAGGGAATCAAGGGAATGGAGACGATCGATGAAGATTACATCGAGGAACTTTTGATGACGACTTCCCATCATTACATGATGTTTTTTACCAATACCGGCCGTGTATACAGAATGAAAGCCTACGAAATTCCGGAAGCGGGCAGAACCGCGAGAGGTACTGCAATCATCAACCTGTTGCAGCTTCAGCCGGGAGAGAAGATTACTGCTGTAATTCCAATCAAGGAATACACGGAAGGACATTATCTGTTTATGGCAACCAAGAATGGTATTGTGAAGAAAACACCGATCACCGATTATGCGAATGTCAGAAAAACAGGTCTTGCAGCAATCACATTGCGTGAAGATGATGAGCTGATCGAGGTAAAGAAAACAGACAACGAACAGGATATTTTCCTTGTGACAAAATACGGACAGTGTATCCGTTTCAATGAGAGAGATGTCAGAAGTACCGGAAGAACCTCTATGGGTGTGATCGGTATGAATTTGACAGATGGAGATAAAGTTGTCGGAATGCAGATGGAATCCCAGGGTGAATCACTGATGATCGTATCTGAAAAAGGTCTTGGAAAATGCACACTTGCATCTGAATTTACAGCCCAGAACCGTGGTGGTAAAGGTGTGAAATGCTATAAGATCACAGAGAAAACCGGAAATATCGTCGGTGTGAAAGCAGTCAATCAGGATGACGAGATGATGCTGATCACAACGGAAGGAATTATTATCCGTATCAAAGTCAGTGATACGGCATTGCTCGGAAGAGTTACTTCCGGTGTAAAACTGATGAATCTTGCGGATGATGTCACGGTTGCAAGCATTGCAAAAGTACGTGAGGACAAATCCCTCATGGACAATACAGATGAATCTGAACTTGTCACAGAGGAAGAGGAAGCCAAAAGTGCTGCGGCTGCAGCAGAGGCTGCAAAAAAAGCGGCAGGTCAGATGACAGAAACGGATGATGAATTAATGCAGGAATTATTAAGCCGTGCTGAGTCTGATTCGGAAGAAGAATAAAAGAATATTTTGACCGCAGTGATACAAAGAATTCACTATGGTCAGGACAGTAGGCTGCCACATTTTTATGTAGCAGCCGATTTGTCTATATAAAAACGAATTATATTTCATGATAAGAAGCCTGATTTGAAAAAAAGGATGTTCAATTTTGATTATTTGAAAAATGAATGATATCAACACAAAAATAAAAAAATAACACATATTATCAAGAAAACCACAGTGTAAATGTGGATAACGTGTTGCGGAAATCCAACTTGCGTGGAAAAATTCATTGTCATAGAAAAGACTTTCGTTTATACTTTTGCGTAAATATAGAATACATGAGTTCTAAAATTGTAATAAAACTCCAATAGAAAGCAGAACAACAGGGGGAATGAAAAGTGCCGCAAAATTTTTATGAGTTAGTATGGATTTTTATTATTTATGCATTTATCGGATGGTGCACAGAAGTATCTTATGCAGCATTGGACCGGGGAATTTTTGTAAACCGGGGATTTTTAAATGGACCTTATTGTCCAATTTACGGATGTGGAGTGGTGATCGTCGTAGCTGTTTTGACTCCGTTAAAGGATAACCTGCTGATATTATTTGCGGGTTCTTTCTTACTGACTTCCATTTTGGAATACATTACAGGATTTATTCTGGAGAAAGTATTTCACAATAAATGGTGGGACTATAGCAATAAGCCGTTTAATCTTCACGGATATGTATGTTTGAAATTTTCCATCTACTGGGGACTCGCATGTACATTCATTATGGATGTGATTCATCCAATCATTTACAAAGGAATCACCATGATTCCACATATTCTGGGTGTTGTGATGCTCTGTATTATCATGTCGGCTTTCGCTGTTGACTGCGGTGTTACTGTTACTACAATTTTGAAGTTTAACAAGCGATTAAAAGTTATGGATGAAATGGCTGCGAAAATACATAAATTATCCGATGAAATCGGTGAAAATATCTACGAAAATGTGACAACTGCAGTAGAAAAATCGGAGGAGTTCCAGGAAACACATGAGGAATTTCTCACAAAAATTTCTGATACGAAAGAAAATCTTATGGATCTGCCATCCACTGCAAAAGAGAAGATTGCTTCTACTGCAGCAAGTGCCAGAGAAAAACTTTCTGAGTCTGCAGAAAATATCAATGTAAAAGAAAAGATTGCTGCTTACAAAGAAACACGCGAGGCGGCTCGTCTGGAAAAACAGCATGAGAAAGAGGAACTTGAGCGCAGATACAAAGAATTATTTGCAGAGAAGAATTTTGGTTTCAAGCGTTTGATGAAGGCGTTCCCAGATATGACTTCCCGTGAACAGAATGAATCTCTGGAGAAATACAAGAAATACTTTAACATCCGCAAACCGGATCATAAGAAAGATGAATAGGAAAATATATATTAAATTACAAATGTAATACAATTATCGGGAGAAATTAACATGATCAGAACAGTCAATACAGAGGATATCGTAAAAAATATAAAAGAAATGTGTATCGAGGCAAACCATTATCTTTCCAAAGATATGGATAAAGCCCTGAAAGATGCCACCGTTTCTGAAAAATCAGAACTTGGTAAAAAAATATTAAATCAGCTTCAGGAAAACTTGAAAATTGCAGATGAAGAGATGATCCCAATCTGTCAGGATACCGGAATGGCAGTTATTTTTCTGGAAGTCGGACAGGATGTTCATTTTGAGGGAATGGCAATCGAAGATGCGGTAAACGAAGGCGTCCGTCAGGGATATACGGAAGGGTATTTAAGAAAATCAGTCGTTGGTGATCCTATCATCCGTGAAAATACGAAAGATAATACCCCGGCGGTGATCCACTACAGCATTGTTCCGGGAGATAAAGTGATAATTACAATGGCTCCAAAAGGTTTCGGAAGTGAAAATATGAGCCGTGTGTTCATGCTAAAACCAGCTGATGGAATTGAGGGTGTAAAAAATGCAATTCTTACAGCAGTGAAGGATGCAGGACCGAATGCCTGTCCGCCAATGGTTGTCGGAGTTGGTATTGGCGGTACTTTTGAAAAATGTGCGATTTTAGCAAAAAAAGCGTTGACCAGACCGGTGGGCGAACATTCTGCTATCCCATACGTGAAAGAGTTAGAGGAAGAAATGTTAGAAAAAATCAATCGGCTTGGAATCGGACCGGGTGGACTTGGCGGAACAACCACTGCTCTCGCAGTGAATGTGAATACTTACGCGACACATATTGCAGGACTTCCGGTGGCAGTCAATATCTGCTGTCATGTGAACCGGCATGTGATAAGAGAAGTATAAAAATATTTCACTACAAATGTAGTTTATATATTCAGAGTCAAAAGCAGAGGAAACATATCTGATCAGTACAGAAATATGTGGAACGCAACTGTGAAGTCAATGATTGCTACGAATAAAATAAAAATTTAAAGATGGGAGCGCAGAATATGGACAAACATATTACAACACCGATCACCAGAGATATAACAAAAAATTTAAAATCCGGTGATTACGTTTACATAACAGGAACCATTTATGTGGCAAGAGATGCCGCACACAAAAGAATGATAGAAGCATTGGAGCGTGGAGAAAAACTTCCGATCGACATCAAAGATTCCACAATCTATTACATGGGACCATCCCCGGCAAGGGAAGGACGCCCGATCGGTTCAGCGGGACCTACAACTGCAACCAGAATGGATAAATACGCGCCAACTCTTTTAGATCTTGGAGAAAAGGCGATGATCGGAAAAGGAAAACGTTCGAAAGAAGTAATGGATGCGATTGTGCGCAATCATGCAGTTTACTTTGCGGCAGTCGGCGGCGCAGGGGCACTTTTGTCCAAATGTATCAAAAAATCTGAAATCGTATGTTACGAAGATCTTGGAGCGGAGGCAATCCGTAAACTTGAAGTGAAAGATTTCCCGGTGATCGTTGTCATCGACAGTGAGGGAAACAATCTGTATGAGACAGCGATCAAAGAATACTGTACGTTGGAATAAAATGAGATTTTAGGAAAATAAGGTGAATTATAAAAAATGATTTTTATTATATTTACATTTCTTATTTTTGGTGGCTGGTATGTCTGGGTAAAAATTCGTGGAACGGACATGGTGAAGGTAAAATTTGATTACACAACAAAGAAGACATCAAGGATAAGCACATGGAAAATAATAGTAGCGCTTCTCTTTCTGATGCTTATTTTCATTTTGGCTTTTACTTCGGATTCAATGCAGACTTCAGCCGGAAGAAAAGTAAACTTTCTGATCGTGGGAATTGTCGTTTGTATTTATATAGCAGTTATTTTATTTTTTAATATTCAAAGAATAAAAATAAAAAAATTTAAAAAGAATTCCATAAAGCTTCCGGGGAAAATAATCGGTTTAAAAACACATAGGTTTTATAATTATAACAGTGCTGATTATAATTTTACCTATTATTTGATTGTGAATTATGTAAACCCACAAACTGGAAAGACAGAAGAATACACGACCAGAGAAAGCGTCAGCGCTAGCCCATTTTATGCACTGAAATCACTGGATGTATCTGTTTATTACAAAGACAGAGAGCACATTTGGGTGAATGACTTCAAAAGAATAAAAAAATTACAGGAAAATATTGCGTTTCAAGTCACCGGATATGTGGATGGAAAAGATCCGGGTGTGCTGAAATATGTAGAGGATTAAAAGATGAATGAAAATTATAACATCCGCAGAGCCACGGCAGGTGATGCGCAGATTTTGGCTTATATCCAGACCGAGAGCTGGAAAGCTGCGTTTCAAAACATATTAGAACCGGAAGATTTAAAACAGTGCACCAATTTGGAATGTGCCACGGCAATGTATCAAAAACTTCTGGATGCGAAAAAAGGGAATGGTTATATTCTTGAAGTGGAAGGGAAGCCACACTGCATCGCATGGTGGGATGCTGCCCGCAATCAGGATATGACCGGGTATGCAGAATTAATCTGTATCCACAGTCTGCAGGATAACTGGAGAAAAGGCTACGGCAGTAAAATGATGGAACAGATTTTAAGCGATATAGAAAAAGCAGGTTATGCACATACACTTTTGTGGGTGTTTGAAAAGAATATCCGTGCCAGAAAATTTTATGAGGCAAAGGGTTTTCATATAACGGAAAAAGCAAAGGAATTCTGCGGTGCAGTAGAGGTTATGTATGAAAAATAATTTTTTTTAATTTTCTCTTGACCTTCCACCTTATGGAAGCTGTATAAAAAAGCTACATCAAGCGATTCAGCCACAAAATGTTGTGAAAAAAGACCCAAAGAAAAACGGAGGATCGGCATGAAAATCAAACAGGTGGAAGAACTGGTCGGAATCACCAGCAAAAATATCCGGTTTTATGAAGAACAGGGACTCCTTACACCGGAGCGGGCAGAGAATGGTTATCGTGAATATCATGAGGAAAACATTAAAACTCTGAAAAAAATCAAACTTCTGCGTAAACTTGGCGTTCCGGTGGAAGAAATCAAATCTGTATTAAGTAAAAGCATTTCTCTGGAAGAATGTCTCGAAAATCAGATGAGGCATTTGGAAAAAGAACGTGAAAATCTTAACAATATGCAGAAGCTCTCCAATGTAATCCTTCAGAAAAAAGATACGGTTGATACTATAAACACAGATGGGTGGCTGGACGAGATGGAAAAAATGGAAAAGGAAGGAGTAGATTTTGTGGACGTAAGCAAAATCGATATTCACATGAAGAAAAAAATGGGAGCCACGATCGGCGGAGTGGTAATGATTATTCTCATGTTGTTTATGATTGGTCTTTTTCTGTGGGGCAACAGCCAGGATGCATTACCAATTGGAATTCTAATATTATTTATCGGAATCCCAGTCGTCGTAATCATCTGTATCATCGTAGCATTGAGAAGCAGACTAAAGGAAATCGAAGGAGGAGAAGAAGATGAAGCTGCTAAGTATTGAGTATGTGCCGGGAAAAGAAATTGAGGCACTGGGAATGGTAAAAGGAACGGTTGTTCAGACAAAAAACATCGGACGTGATTTTATGGCAGGAATGAAAACACTTGTCGGTGGTGAGATTGTCGGATATACAGAGATGTTAAACGAAGCCAGACAGATCGCAGTAAAAAGAATGGTAGATGAGGCGAAAGAGTTAGGAGCAGACGCGGTAATCGGAGTTATGTACGGTTCCTCTCAGGTTATGGCAGGAGCGGCAGAAGTGATTGCCTACGGAACAGCCGTAAAAATTATTGAAAAATAAGTGAAAAATTAGAGCAGTTGCCAACTGGGGCGCTGTTCTATTTTTTTGATAAAAATATTATGATAAAATTTCTATAAAATAGCTTTTAGAGAAAACTTGGATGGATTATAATGAGTGTAAAAAATGGAGAAAAGAAAAAATGGTAAAGCATATAATTTTATGGAAACTGAAAGAAGAATATTCAGAGGAGAGAAAACAGCAGATCAAAGCCGGAATCAAAGAAGGGTTAGAAGGTCTTGCTGGACAGATTCCGGGACTTACAGATATTAAAGTCAGAATCGACTGTCTTTCCAGTTCAAACGTGGATGTCATGTTAGATTCTACTTTCGTAGATGAAGAAGCATTGCACAATTACAGCACAAATCCAAAACATGTAGCAGTTGCTGACACAAAAGTCAGACCATACACAGCAATCCGTTCCTGCATGGATTTCGAAATATAATAGATAAAAGGAATGATTTCAGCAGCAGGGAGACTTCATGAAAATCGGTATTATATCAGACATACACAGCAACATCTATGCATTTAAAGCGTGCACAGAATATCTGGAAAAACAGGGTTGCAACGAATACATTTTTCTTGGCGACTACATTTCTGATACGCCATATGCCAGAGAGACATTAGATTATCTTTACGAATTTGTAAAAATGCATACCTGTCATCTGCTAAGAGGCAACCGTGAGGAGTATATGCTCGCACAGAAAGAGGCAAGAGAAAAGAATTCAACAGAGCAGATGTGGATAAGTAACTCCGCAAGTGGAAATCTACTCTACACTTACGGGCAGCTTGTGGATAAAGATTTTGATTTCTTTCGGAATATTCCAATCACATTCGTTTATGAAAAAGAAGGTTATCCATCCATTACCTGCTGTCATGGATCACCGGCGAACAGCCGGGAACTCCTGCAGTTGAATGAAGATCCGGTAAAACAATGGTTAGAAAAGATTGACACCGATTACATGATCTGCGCCCATACCCATTATCCGGGAGAGATGACATACAAAAACAAACATTACTTTAATTCGGGAAGTGTTGGAATATCCATTGATGATGCCGGATATGCACAGTGCATATTGTTAGAGTCCGGTGTGGAAAATGGAACAACAATATGGAAACCTCAATTTCTGAAAGTACCTTATGACAATCAGAAAGTTGCACAGGATATGATCACCGGCGGTCTGCTTTCTATAGCACCGTGGTTTGTGAACAGCAACATTCTGACCATCCTTACTGGAATCGACTGTTCAGCCAAAATGGTTGAGTTGGCAGAAAAACTTGCGTTAGAGGACAATGCTCAGACAAAGTGGCCGCACATTGATGAAAAATATTTTGAAGAGGCAGCCGTATATTATAAAATTCCGGATTACCGTGCCAGAAACAATGAAAAGGAACGTTAGAAAAAAGATAACATTTGCAGAACAAACACCATTAGATATAAATCCGGAAAAAAACAGGAGATGATGAAAATGAATATAAGAACTGCAACATTACAAGACATCGACCAGATTGCGGCAGTAGAAAAAGAGTGTTTTCCGGCAGCAGAGGCGGCAACAAAAGAGGAATTTGAGCAGAGACTTTCACATTATGCAGATCATTTCTGGCTGATGTTTGAGGATGACACATTAATCGCATTTGTTGATGGTATGGTGACAGATCAGGCAGATCTGACAGATGAAATGTATGAGAATGCATCCATGCATCAGGAGGATGGAGCATGGCAGATGATATTTGGTGTCAATACGCTCCCGGCATACCGGAACCACGGCTATGCCGGAGAACTTTTAAAAAGAGCGATCGCAGATGCAAAAGACCAGGGAAGAAAAGGTCTTGTCCTTACGTGCAAAGACCGGCTGGTGCATTACTATGCAAAATTTGGTTTTGAAAATGAAGGAGTTTCAGAATCTGTGCATGGAAATATCGTGTGGAATCAGATGAGACTGAAGTTTTAAAGTTCAAGTTGAATTCATGTACATATCAGGAAAGACAGCAGGAGCGGATCAGTATGTTTTGGGAAAAGAAAACAAAAATAAGAAAACATATCATTTTTTATGGCAGAGTTCAGGGAGTAGGGTTCCGTTATTATGCAGTACAGAAAGCAAACCAGCTCGGACTGACCGGCTGGGTGAAAAACCTATATGACGGCAGCGTGGAAATGGAAGTAGAAGGCGAGGAACCGCTGATCGACCAGCTGATTATTTTTTTGCAAAATCGTACCTACGTCTGGATTGAAAATATGGATGCAAAAAGCATCCCACTGGAACATGATAACGGATTTTACGAGAGATAAAAGAAGATATAATATGCAGATGGCAGTTATGCGGATGCATGTTTGATGATAAAAAATTGAAAGAAAGTAAGGAGTGTGACAGATATGCCATGTACAACAATTTTAGTAGGAAAAAAAGCAAGTTATGACGGATCAACCATAATCGCAAGAAATGATGATTCGGGATCTGGACATTATACTTCAAAAAAACTTGCAGTGATCAACCCGGAAGAACAGCCGAAAATCTATAAATCGGTCATTTCGCATGTCGAAATCGAGCTTCCGAAAAATCCGATGCGTTATACTGCAATGCCAAATGCAGAAGAGGGCGAAGGTATCTGGGCAGCCTGCGGAGTGAATGAAGCCCATGTCGGAATGACAGCAACCGAAACAATCACATCCAATCCGAGGGTTCTCGGAGCTGATCCGCTTGTAAGATATCAGCCTGCAAAAGACGGAAAAGAAGAAATTTCTGGAGGAATCGGGGAAGAGGATATTGTATACATTGTACTTCCATACATACACAGTGCAAGGGAAGGTGTCAAACGTCTTGGCAGCCTGTTAGAACAGTATGGTACTTATGAAATGAATGGAATTGCATTTCAGGATGCAGATGAGATCTGGTGGCTTGAGACAATTGGCGGACATCACTGGATCGCACGAAAAGTACCGGATGATGTTTATGTCATGATGCCAAATCAGTTTGGAATGGATCAGTTTGATCTTGAGGATGCACTTTCAAACCAGAAAGAATATATGTGTTCCGCCGATCTGAAGGAGTTTGTTGAAAAATATCATTTGAACCTTTCGCAGGATGGAACGTTTAATCCAAGAGATATTTTTGGCAGTCATGATGACTCTGATCATGTATACAATACACCGAGAGCATGGTATATGGCACGCTGCCTGAATCCGAGTACAATGGACTGGGATGGACCGGATGCAGATTTTACACCACTTTCTGATGATATTCCATGGTGCATGGTTCCGGAGAAAAAGGTGACGATCGAAGATGTGAAATACGTTCTTTCTTCTCATTTTCAGGGAACACCGTATGATCCGTATGCATCTTATGGAGATAAATCTATGAAAGGTGCATATCGTGCAATTGGTGTAAACCGGACAGATTTCCTGGGAATCATACAGATGAGACCGGATGCAGGAGAAGACAGCCGGGCAATCGAATGGGTAGCATTTGCTTCAAACGTATTTAATACAGCCGCACCGTTCTACACAGATGTAGAGAAAGTACCGGAGTATTTTTCCAATACGACCGGAGATGCTTCAACAGATAATTTTTACTGGGCAAGCAGGATGATCGCAGCCATGGCAGATGCTTCTTATAGTAAATCCATTTTCCATATTGAACGTTATCAGGAAAGAGTCATGTCAAAAGGACATGAATATATCAACCAATATGATGAACTTCTTGCGAAGGAAAGCAACGCAGAAAAACGCATGCAGCTTCGTCAGGAGGCAAACCAGACGATTGCTGATATGGTAAAAAAAGAAACGCAGGATACTTTGAATAAAGTATTATATGAACTTAGTAATCAGATGAAAAATGCATACTCCAGATCAGACGCATAAGGAACGATTATATTTGTTGGAGAGTTGTGAAAAGTTATGAAGTTATTGTTTAAACAAAGGTTGTTTTCATGGTTTGACAGCTATGATATTTATGATGAAGCCGGCAATACTGTGTACGTAGTAAAAGGCCAGTTTTCCTGGGGACATAAACTTGCAATTTATGACGCTTATGGAAATGAAGTAGGAATGGTTGTTCAGAAAGTTCTTACCTTTCTTCCTAAATTCGAAATTTATAAAAACGGCAGTTATATCGGATGCCTGAGCAAAGAATTCTCATTTCTGACACCACATTACAATATGGATTACAACGGATGGCATATTGATGGAACCATTATGGAATGGGATTATAGTATTCTTGACCAAAGCGGTTATCAGATAGCAAAAATAAGTAAAGAATTGCTTCGTATGACTGACACTTATGTTATTGATGTACAGGATCCGGAAAATGCATTAGATGCGTTGATGTTTGTACTTGCAATTGATGCAGAAAAATGTTCCAGAAATTAAATGGTTAATTGTGTTGCTGGAGAAAGAAGTAAAAAAGTATTTCAAATCAGAAAAGGAAGAAATAGAACAATCGGAAGTTACAGGAGGAGAGTTTATGAATATGATGTTTGATTTATTTGATTTGATTTTTCCAGTTATGTTTTTACTGATATTTGGGATGATCCTATTTACCTTCATAAGTGGAATAAGAACTTGGAATAAAAATAATAATTCTCCCCGTTTAACGGTGGAAGCCAGGGTGGCTTCCAAGCGACAGAATACGACACATCACAACGAGCCGGTTGGAGGAGACACTTCAGGAACTCACGGGTATCATACTACCACCAGCACCTCTTATTATGTTACTTTTGAGGTGGAAAGCGGTGATCGGATGGAATTTTCTGTATATGGAAAAGAGTATGGAATGCTGGCAGAAGGAGACGAAGGAAAGCTGACATTCCAGGGAAGTCGTTATCTGGGATTCGAGAGGGCTATTGAAAAATAGAAGTAGAATTTCAAGTTTGTCGAATTAAGAAAATCGATATTTAGCGAGGTAAAGATATATGCTTCATTTAGAAAAAGTAAATGGTAATAATGTCTGGGATATCCTGAAACTGACGGTATCGGAATCGCAGAAGAACTTCGTTGCCACCAATGAGATCAGCATCATTGAAGCGTATACTGCAATTACGGGAAACGGTCATGCATTCCCGTTTGGTATATATGATGAGGATAAGCCTGTAGGCTTCCTGATGATTGGTTTTGATGTTGATGATTATTGGACGGATGCACCTGAAATTGCAAAGGGAAACTATAATCTGTGGCGTCTTATGATCGATAAGGCATATCAAAACAGAGGGTACGGGAAAGAAGCGGTCAGCCTTGCATTAGAGTTCATAAAATCTATGCCTTGTGGAGAAGCGGAATACTGTTGGCTATCATATGAACCCGATAATGCAGTTGCCCGTCAGATGTATCGCTCTTTCGGTTTCGAAGAAACCGGTGAAATGGACGGCGAAGAACTGATCGCTGTTCTGAGACTGCAATTAACAACTTCAAGTTTGAGGATGTGAATGCTTTGGATGTTGAGAAAACCAAATCATATTACAATCAAATAAGAAGTGGGGATTTATGTGATTGTTGTAGAAACTATATCATTTGAATCTGACTGAATTTTGTCGTTACCTCTCTTTATAGGCACTCATCCCATAACCGTGAGTTCCATAACGTAAATTGCAGATTCTGTGGTGCGGTTCACAGTGTTGATCGGGCATACATAAGCGTCCTCTCACAAGTCATTCACAGCGTAAATGAAAGAAAAACGGTACAGACAAATATGATTTCCTTTGTGAGCCATGGAGCTGGGATTCTAAAAATTTCGTGAAGCTCTGCTTCACAAAATTTTTGCTCAGAAGCCCAGCGGAATGCCCGGCGAACAGGAACATCATATTTCGTCTGTACCGTTTTTCTTTTCATAAACCTATAAAATCAAGACTTGTGAGAGAACGCTTATATCTGCCCTTCAAGCCCTGAGAAAGCACCACAGAATCTGCGACACTACGCCAATTAACCTCCGGTTATGATAACAAGGCCTTGTCGTTTGCAAATTCCTGCCCGCTGACCTTTTCAAACTGGTGCAGCAGATCTTCAACCGTCAGTTTCTTCTTTTCCTCGCCGGAAATATTTAAGATAACTTTTCCTTCGTGCATCATGATCAGGCGATTTCCGTGCACAATAGCATCCTTCATATTGTGTGTTACCATCATAGCGGTCAGATGATTGTCGGAGATGATCTTGTCGGAAATCTCAAGTACTTTTGCAGCCGTTTTCGGATCAAGGGCAGCGGTGTGTTCATCTAACAGTAAAAGTTTTGGTTTCTGGATGGAAGCCATCAACAGTGTGATTGCCTGACGCTGTCCACCGGAAAGCAGTCCGACTTTGCTGGTGAGACGATCTTCAAGACCTAAATCCAATGTTTTTAACATTTCCCGGTAGGTGTCGCGTTCTGCCTTCGTGATTCCCCAGCTTAACCCACGTTTTCTGCCACGGCGGGCTGCAATTGCCATATTTTCCTCGATGGACATGGTGGTGGCGGTTCCAGTCATAGGATCCTGGAAGACACGGCCTAAATATTTGGCACGCTTGTATTCGGATAATTTTGTGACATCATCACCGCCAATAAAAATTTTACCGGAATCCACTGGCCAGACACCTGCGACAGCGTTTAAAGTTGTGGATTTTCCAGCACCGTTACCACCGATAACAGTGACAAAATCGCCATCTTCTAATGTCAGATCAACTCCGTTTAAAGCAACTTTTTCATTGATCGTACCAGCGTTAAATGTTTTGCAGATATGATCGATTTTTAACATTTCAGCCATTATTTTGCCACTCCTTTCCTGCTATGTTTCGCTTTCAGATACGGGATTGAAAGGAAGATAGCTACTACAATTGCAGAGAATAATTTCAGGTCGTCGGATGGGAATTTCAACCATAAAACAACACTTAAAACAAGGTAGTACAGGATAGCTCCGGCAATGACAGAGAGCAGTGTGTAAGCAAATGCAATTTTTTTGCCGGCACACATTTTTCCAAAGAGGACATCGCCAATGATAACAGCAGCAAGTCCGATAACGATCGCACCACGTCCCATATTGACATCCGCTGCTCCCTGATACTGGGCGTAAAGTCCACCGGAAAGTCCTACAAGACCGTTAGAGATCATCAGTGCAAGTACGGTATGAAAATCAGTGTTGATTCCCTGCGCTCTTGCCATCTGCCGGTTACAGCCGGTTGCACGGATCGCATGTCCCTGCTCTGTTCCAAAATACCAGTAGAGAATGGCAACGAGTACAACGCAGAAGAGGATACAGGTCGTAAACATACGGATTTTGCTTGCAGTTGAGTCCGAAATATAACGGAGTGAAACAACAAGGCTGTATTTGTCAACGCTGACTGCCTGATTGGAACTTCCGAGAATATTTAAGTTGATAGAGTAAAGTGAAATCTGCGTCAGGATACTTGCAAGGATTCCCGGGATCCCAAGTGCGGTATGTAACATTCCGGTGATAAATCCGGCGGCCATTCCTGCAAGAAAAGCAAAGATAAGAGCAAGCCATGGATTCATGCCTGCGCGGATCAGCATAACGGCGACTGCACCTCCGGTCGCCATGGAACCGTCAACGGTCAGATCGGCAAAATCCAACAATTTGTAAGTAATGTAGACTCCAAGTGCAAGGAGTCCCCAGATGAGTCCCTGTGCGCATGCGCCCGGCAGGGAACGGAGCAATGCCAGCGGGCTCAGGGAAGCTAAATAAGTTGTTAACATCATCGTCATAAGAAATCTCTCCTTATTTTTTTATAAAATGCCTGTGCGGAACTATTTGGTGCAAAAATTATCTACAAATATAAAATAATATTCATGAAATCAATTGCTTGCAGAACAAAATACCCACAGCATAAAATACCTGCGGTATTTGTTGAGACGAAATACCGCAGGCATATTATAACATAATACTAAAACGATTTAAAGCTTTAACTTGTTGCATTGATGAAAGATTATTCTGTTTCAATTGCAACATAATCATCAGGAGGTGTGATTCCAAGCTGGGAACAAATATCTGCATTGTACTCTTTTGTTACCTGTGGTGCAGTCTTGATCTCCATCGTTGTGATATCAGCACCGTTTACAAGGATATCATAAGCCATCTGGCCTGCTGTGTATCCGATATCATAGTAGCTGATAGAAAGCGTTGCAACACCACATCCGGAACAGATGCCTTCCTCACCGGCAATGATCGGAATACCTGCCGGAAGAGCGATGTTATTGATGGTTTCCGTGTTGTTTGCCATTGTGTTGTCTGTTGGAATATAAATAACATCTACTTCTGAAACTGCTGTCTGTACCACAGAGGTGATATCATTGGAATCAGAAGCAGTATATTCTTTGTACGCAATGCCGTCAGCATCTAAAGCAGCCTCGATCTGGGTAGCCTGATACTTGGAGTTTGGCTCTGCGGAACAGTAAAGGATACCGACTGTTTTTACATCCGGGAATAATTCTTTGATCATGGCTTCCTGTTCATCTAAAGGAGCAAGATCGGAAGTTCCGGAGATATTTCTTCCGGTAGAACCTGTCCAGTCGTCGATCTCAAGGGCAGTTGCATAATCTGTGACAGAAGTTCCAAGGATCGGGATCGTGCTTGTAGCAGCGGCAGAACACTGTAAAGCAGTGGTTGCGTTTGCAAGGATCAGATCATAGTTGCCGGCAACAAAATTGTTTGCAATGGTAGCACAGTTTGCCTGCTCGCCCTGTGCGTTCTGAAGGTCAAATGTTACATTATCTGCACCGAGCAGCTCTGTCAGTGCGTCTTCAAAGCCCTGGGAAGCAGCGTCAAGAGCAGGGTGCTCTAACTGCTGTAAAATACCGATCGTATATTTCTGACCATCGGTACTGCCTGTTGCAGCGGATTCTGTTGCTGCTGCTGAATTGTCAGCAGATGCAGAGGTATTGTCGGAGGCTGTATCGCCGCCGCATGCTGTCATGGAAACTGTCATTGCAGCTGCCATCATGACAGAGAGTATTTTGTTCATCTTTTTCATATTCATTCTCCTTATCATTGATCATAGCCTTTAATGCTTTAAAGCATTAATGCTTTTAATGATTGAATTATAATCACTCATACAGGATTCGTCAACCGGAATTTGAGAAAAAATGTGTAAAGGACATTCCTTTTTTCGGTGAGGATCATAAGAAAAAGATTTGAAATCTTAAGAAAACCTTTATAGTATGCAGAACGGAAAAGTGTTAGGATTGAAAACGGAGAGATTTTTAGAAAGGATTTTATGAAAATAAAAGAGGGGTTATCCAACATTGTATTTCCTCCCAGATGCCCTGTCTGTGATGAGGTGATACATGTTGGAAAAGATACCTGTGAAGACTGCAGGAAGAAAGTGGTCTGTATCGGGGAACCGTCCTGCAAAAAATGTGGCAAGCCATTAGAAGACCAGAGGAGGGAATACTGCACAGACTGCATGAGGAAAAAACACTATTTTTCCCAGGGGAAAGCAGTTTTTGTTTATCAGGGAGAAATCCGCCAGTCCATGTACCGTTTTAAATATAGTAATAAACGCGAATATGCAGATTTTTATGCGAAAGAAGCAGTGCGCATCTATGGAGACTGGATCCGGAGAAAACAGATCGAAGCAATTGTACCCGTTCCCATGTACCGCTGGAAGGAAAAGGGGAGAGGGTATAATCAGGCAGCCGTATTTGCGCGGACTCTGGGAGAAAAAGTGAATCTTCCGGTGGAAAAACGCATGGTAAAACGAATCCGGAATACCACGCCGCAAAAAGAATTAAATGATGTCGAACGGAAGATAAATCTAAAAAAAGCTTTCCAGTTAGTACCAAATATAGTAAAATATAGGAAAATATTAATTGTAGATGATATCTATACGACGGGAAGCACGATCGATGCAGTGGCAGAGGTACTTTTGCAGGCAGGGGTGGATGAGATTTATTTCCTATGTATCAGTATCGGCGAGGGATTTTAGGAGGAATATGCTATGGATGTAAGAAATTGTAAGGGCTGTGGAAAACTCTTCAATTATATGAGTGGCGCACAGCTTTGCCCTGAATGCAGGGCAAAGCTTGAGAAGAAATTTAGCAGCGTGAAAGATTATATCGGTGAACATCCACAGGCATCCATCAGTCAGGTGGCAGAGGATATGGATGTTTCTGTGAAACAGATCAAACAGTGGGTGAAAGAGGAGAGACTGATCCTCTCGGAAGCTTCTTTAGATGGTGTGTTGTGTGAACACTGTGGCAGACCGATCACAAGCGGACGCTTCTGTGACAAGTGTAAAGCTGCTATGGCAAATAATCTGCGGAGTGCTTTGAACAGACCACGTCCAATGCAGCAGAGATCGGGCGGAGAGCGTGATGAAGGGGATAAGATGAGATTCCTGAGATAGAACCGGGAACAGAATGTCACATATCTGAAAATAAGGACAGAACTTATAAAAAAGCAGGGCGCATAGCTACGTTATTTATATAGATAGAAACGTAGAAAGGTCGCATCTGCTTTTTTTTGTTTGAAAATACCGCCTACTGTGTTATAATGATGAATAAGAATGCATAATTGCGTGAAGAATGTACTTTTTCAGAAAATGAGATGGGTTTATTTTATAGTAGATACATTGTGTGACAGACAGGAAGGAAATCTGCATGGTTAACGAAGAACGTTTACATCATATGATAAAAATGGCGATATTTGACACCGATCAGGGAAAAGAATGTAAGCCGATGACACAGTATGCAAGAAAAGATTATGTTTCGCTGCGTATGCTTGGAAGCTTTGTGTCAGGAACGATTGGCTTTGCGCTGATCCTTGTGACATGGGGCATTTATTCCATGAACCAGTTAATGGAGAATCTGAATGCAATGGATATTCAGGAACTGCTGACATCCGTGCTGGTAAAGTATATTGTGTTTATGATTGCTTACATGGCGATCACGTATTTTGTTTATAATAGAAGATATACAAAGGGACGCCGTGAGGTAAAGAAGTATTATGGCAATCTGAAGAAGCTGAATCAGTTATACGAGAGGGAAGACAAGCTGAAAATGTCTGAGAATAAAGACTGGGAATAATCACTGAACGCTGCCGGGGGGCAGGAAAATCAGGAGTAAAACAAACGGCGGGAGGCTAAAATGACAACCTTATTAGAATTGAAAGAGAAACTGATCCGTTTTTACGGAAAAAATGAAATATATGTGAAACCGGCGATCCGGTTTGTACTTGCATTGTTTACATTCCTTGTGATCAACAACAGTATTGGATATATGAAACTGGTCAGCAAGACTCCGGTTGCAGTCATTCTTGCACTTGTGTGTTCCATGCTTCCGGTCAATGGACTGATCGCAATTGCTGCGTTGGTCGTTTTGGCGGATCTGTACGCATTATCCATTGAGGTATGTCTGGTAGGACTTCTCATGTTTGCAATCATCTATTTTATTTATTTCCGTTTTTCCCCAAAGAGTGGTATCAATGCGGTTCTGACACCGGTCTGCTTTAAGCTGCATATTCCTTATGCGGTACCGGTTGGCTCCGGTCTGCTGAGTGAGGCGTATTCTGTAGTGTCTGTTGCCTGCGGTACTGTGATCTATTTCTTTATCCATGGAGTGAGCGAGAATGCAAGCGCATTGAGTGATGCAGCGGAAGAGACGGATTCTTCGGTATCAAAAGTAGTAGTGGCATTGAACCAGCTGATTGGAAATAAGGAGATGTACCTTGTTCTTGGCATTTTTATCATTACGACACTCATTGTCTATGTGGTGAGAAAGCTTGACATTGAGCATTCATGGACGGTTGCATGGGCATCCGGTATTTTATTTGAAGCAATCGGACTGACAGCAGGATACATTTTACTTGGGATTTCAGACAAAATTGTCGGTGTGATCATTGGAAGCGTGATCTCCGGTGTGATTGCCATGATCATCCAGTTTCTGTTTTTTAATCTGGATTACTCCAGAACGGAACGCCTCCAGTTCGAGGATGATGATTACTATTATTATGTAAAAGCAGTTCCAAAATCTCTGGTGACGGAGAAAGATAAACAGATCAAACGTTTTAACGGAAAAAGCGAGAAGGAACGTTTGAACAAGAAGAAATTTGCAGAAGAGATGGACATAGACGAAAATTTATTAGATTAAAAGGAAGTGGAGCCGGTGCAGAATTTAGGCGTAATATTGCGGACGTTTTGGGAAAAAGCGGTGTCTTACCTGACCCTTCAGATGTCCCTCACAGATATTATAGAGATCATTATCATTTCAGTTCTGATCTATTATATGCTGGTTTGGATCAAAGATACGAGAGCGTGGATGCTTCTCCGTGGAATCCTTGTGATCCTTGCCTTTGTTTTGCTTGCAGTTTTATTTGAAATGAATACGATCGTCTGGATCGCTGATAAACTGTTTAACGTGGCAATGATCGCTGTGGTCGTGATCTTCCAGCCGGAGATGCGCAAGGCACTGGAAAATCTCGGACGGAAGAATATTTTGGTGAATCTTTTTAATTTTGATTTCAACAAAGTGGAGAATGGAAAGTTTTCCGACAAGACTATCACAGAGCTGGTGAAAGCCTGCTATGAGATGGGAAAAGTAAAAACAGGAGCACTCATCGTAGTGGAAGATGAAATCGTTCTGACGGAGTATGAGAGGACAGGGATTGCCGTAGATGGTATCCTGACCAGCCAGCTTCTGATCAATATTTTTGAAAAAAACACACCGCTGCATGATGGAGCAGTCATTGTGAGGGGAGACAGAGTTGTTTCTGCCACCTGCTATCTTCCGCTGACAGACTCCTTAAGCCTGAGCAAGGATCTTGGAACAAGACACCGTGCGGCAGTCGGTATCAGTGAGGTGAGCGATTCCCTTACGATTGTAGTATCTGAGGAGACCGGAAAAGTATCCATTGCATTAGACGGTGAACTTTACCGGAATGTAGATGCAGAATTCTTAAAAAATAAACTGGCTTACATTCAGAAACGTGAGCAGGACACTTCGAAAGTGAAATCATGGAGAAGGAGGCTGAAAGATGTTACAAAAATTCGGAAAGAGAGTAATGAATAACTTTGGCCTTAAAATCCTTGCTGTTTTGTTTGCTGTTGTTTTATGGATCGTAGTCGTGAATATTGATGATCCGAGCAACTCAAAACCTTACACAACCAGTGTCTCACTGGAAAATAAATCTTATATCACCTCCATGGGAAAATGGGCAGATTATCTGGATGGAAAGAATACGATCACGTTCAGCGTGTATGCAAAACGCTCTGTGCATAATACACTTACCAATGCGAACTTTACAGCAACGGCGGATGCACAGAAAATTGAATATGATGAGAAAACAGGGACTTACCGTGTGCCGGTTGTCGTGACCTGTAACCGTAACAACAGCAGTATTAATATTACCAGCAAAGATCTGTATCTGGATCTTGAACTGGAGGATTCTGCTTCAAAGCAGTTCCCGATCAAGACAAACACAACCGGTACGGTTGCGTCGGGATGCGCGCTTGGTGATGTTGAGATCACAGATGCGAATGTTATGAAAGTATCCGGTCCAGCTTCTGTGGTAAATCAGATCGATACCGTTGTGGCGACTATTAATGTAGATGGCATGTCAACGGATATCACAGACCGTGTGACACCTGTATTTTATGATGCACAGGGAGAGGTTGTGGATACGACAAAGCTTACGCTGAGTGTGAGCACAGTCAATATCAGTGCACAGATACTGAATACGAAAGATGTGGAACTGGAATTCCTGACAACCGGAACTCCGGCAGATGGATACCAGGCAGGGAATATCACCTATACACCACAGAAAGTACGTATTAAAGGCGAGGCGGCTATTTTAAATACCATCAATAAGATCACGATCCCGGAAGAAGTGTTAGATATTACAGATGCAACTTCAAATATTGAAAAGACTGTGGACATTTCCACATATCTTCCTTCAGGCACTGCATTAGTGATCAGTTCAGACTCCAAGATTGATGTTACAGTTGTGGTGGAGGCAGTAAAGACAAAGACTTTGCAGATCCCGGTGACGAATCTTCAGGTGATCGGACTGAGTTCGGATGAAAAAGTACAGTATGAGGAAGACAACATTGCCTTGACAGTGTCAGGAAGAAGCAGTGTGATCGATGCGCTGGACGAAAAGACGATTTCCGGCAGTATCGATCTGACAGATTTAAAGCTGGGTGCACATAATGTACTGATTACATTTGAATTGGATACAAATACGGTCAGCTATGCGGATACCTATGCCGCGGTTACCATTGAAAGCGCATCTGATACATCAGCTTCTGCTGATAATACAGATGAGGAACTGGAGAGTACCTCAACGGTAAGGAAAACAAGTGAACGTTAGCAGATTTAAAAAATTTGAAATAGGAACAAAGAGAGGAACAGTAATATGGCAAGAATGTTTGGAACAGACGGTGTCCGTGGTGTGGCGGGCTCAGAATTGACAATCGAACTGGCAACAAAGTTAGGTCAGGCAGGAGCTTACGTGCTCACAAAAGAGCAGGAACATCAGGCAACCATTATTGTAGGATGTGATACCAGAATTTCCGGAGGAATGTTAGCAAGTGCATTAATGGCAGGTATCTGTTCAGTTGGTGCAAATGCAATTTTTGTTGGAGTAATGCCGACACCTGCAATCGCGTATCTCACCAGAAAACACAAAGTAGATGCCGGAGTAGTCATCTCTGCATCACACAATCCAATGGAATTCAACGGAATTAAGTTTTTTAATGGAGAAGGTTATAAACTTCCGGATGAGATGGAAGATGAGATTGAGGCTCTGATCAAAAACAACATGAAAGACGTGGTACTTCCGATCGGTTCCGGTGTCGGAAAGATTGATTATCGCTTCGATCTGAGAGATGAATACGTGAAATTCATGGAAAAATGTGTTCCAGTGGATCTAAAAGGCATGAAAATTGTTGTAGACTGTGCAGAAGGTGCATCTCATTATACATCTGTCAAAACGCTGACAGATCTTGGGGCAGAACTTATCGCAATCCATACCGATCCAGATGGAACCAACATCAATTCCAACTGTGGCTCCACTCATATGGATGAGCTGAAAGCGCGTGTTGTATATGAAAAGGCAGCAGTTGGTCTCGCGTTTGACGGTGATGCAGACCGTATGCTTGCAGTGGATGAGCATGGAAATGTTGTGGACGGCGATCAGATCATGGCAATCTGTGGCAACTACATGAAGTCCAAAGGAACTTTGAAGAAAGATACGATCGTAGTCACAGTCATGACGAACCTCGGATTTACCCTTATGGGGCAGAAAGAGGGCATCCATGTGGAAAAGACCAAAGTCGGCGACCGTTATGTTCTTGAGAATATGAGAAAAAATGGCTATAACATCGGAGGAGAGCAGTCCGGTCATGTTATCTTCTTAGACGATAATACAACCGGTGACGGATTATTAAGCGCCCTGCATTTATTAGAGGTTATGGTCAATACCGGAAAACCGTTGTCAGAACTTGCTGAGATTATGGAAGTGCTCCCACAGGCTCTTGTCAATGCAAAAGTTCCAAACCATAAAAAAGAAAAATTCATGGAATATCAGGAAATTGCAGATGCTGTGGCAGATGTTGAGAAAAAATTCAAGGGCGAGGGAAGGGTTCTCATCCGCCCATCCGGAACAGAGCCGCTGGTGCGCGTCATGATCGAGGGGAAAGATCAGAAAGTGATCGATGAAGAAGCAAGGAAACTGGCGGAATTGATCACAAAAATTATGTTATAGAATACCAAAATGCTGGTCTGATTATAACATGGTGATTCAGACCGGCATACGGATAAAAAAATCAGGGGACTGGAATTTGGAGGGTAATACAGCATGGTTAGTCAGAAAGTAGTAATAAAAAATCCAACAGGACTGCATTTAAGACCTGCGGGAATTTTATGTAAGGATGCAATGCAGTTTAAATCACATATCACGTTCCGCTACCGCGATAATATCGCAAACGCAAAAAGTGTCTTAAGCGTGTTAGGCGCATGTATCAAGTCCGGAGATGAGATTGAACTCATGTGCGAGGGCGAAGACGAGGAAGAAGCTTTAAAAGCGATCGTGGAAGCGATTGAGGATGGATTGGGAGAGTAAGGGATATTTTTTTAAAAATTAAAAGAAAAAGATATTAAGTAAGATATGAAAATAAGTATTATTATACCGGTATACAACTCAACTTTATATTTGAAACAATGTGTGGAAAGCATATTGGCGCAGACGTATCACAATTTCGAAATTTTGTTAGTAGATGATGGATCTACGGATGATAGTCCGATGATATGTGATGAATATGCCCAAAAAGATGACAGAATTGTTACGATTCACAAACAGAACGGTGGAACATCAGATGCAAGAAACGTCGGATTGGAGAAAGCCAGTGGTGATTACATCACATTTATGGACAATGATGATTATTGGAGTGATCCAGATGCGTTGTGTGATATCATAAAAGTGATAAGTGAGACAGAACCGGATGTTGTGATGCACGCAAACATGGTGTATTGGCAGGATAAAAATAAAACTGTAAACCCATCTTCTTTTGATCGCACACTTGTATCGGGAAAGAAAAGAAAAGAGGCAGTGGAAAATCTGATAAAAGCTGGAATGCTTAGCGTTACAGTTTGGACAAAACTTGTAAAAACCTCTTTGATACGGGAACATGATCTGTATTTTAAAAAGGGAATCCGCAATGAAGATACAGACTGGATTGCCAGAATGCTGATTTGCGCAGAACGGTTTGAATGGTATGATAAACCATTTTATGTGTATCGCAAAGGCCATGAAACAGCTCAGACAAGTCAGAAGATGAAATATTATATGGTGAATGATCTGAAAAATATTATAATAGAATATACCCAATATGCAGAAAAATATTTGGATCAAGAATATCGGAAAGTTTTTTATGCGTATTTAGCGTATCCGTTTGCAGTCTGGATGGGACAGGCATATTTGATAGAACAGAATGAGCAAATTAAAAATGATCGTGAGATAATGAAAAAATATGCATATCTGTTAACTTATGATATAAACCCGGCAGTTCATCTGGTTCATAGGGTATATCGTATATTAGGATTTGGATTGACATCAAGAATTTTAATGTTATATATTAAAAAAGTTTATTATTCATAATAAAAAAATACATTAGAGTAATTGAACAGGTGAAAAAAATGTCAAAACATTATTGCATTTTTTCTGCACAGTATTATCCGCATGTTGGTGGTGTAGAACGTTATACTTTGTATTTGAGCAGAAAATTGATCGCTGCAGGAAACGAAGTTACTATAGTAACATCAAATACGGGTGATTTATCAGGAGATGAAATACAAGAAGGAATCCAGATTTATCGTCTGCCATGTTACGATTTATTAGGCGGAAGATATCCGGTGTTCAAAAGAAACAAAGAATTTAAAAAAGTAAAAAAACTGATCGAGAGGAATCAATATGATCTTGTGATTATTAATACGAGATTCTATCTGCATTCATTATATGGTGCGAAATTTGCTAAAAGTAAGGGGATTCCATCCATTGTAATAGAACATGGAACATCCCACCTGAGTGTGAATAATAAGTTGTTTGACACAGTGGGGGGATGGTATGAGCATTTCCTTACATTTTTGTTGAAAAAGTATTGTGATGATTACTATGGAGTTTCGGAAGCCTGTTGTGAGTGGAGCGGACATTTCCATATCAAATCAAAGGGAACACTATATAATGCGGTTGAAATCGAAGAATTTCAGCGGATTTTAAAAGAGTCTGACATTGATTATCGGAAGGAATATGAGATTCCGAATGAAGCAAAAGTAATTTCTTTTACTGGCAGATTAATTCCGGAAAAAGGAATTAAACAGCTTGTATCAGCGGTAAAAAAGATAAATATAAGCAGGACAAAAAAAGGACAGGCACCAGTTTATTTAATGATTGCAGGGGATGGTATATTATATCAGGAATTGATAGAAATGTCAGATCCGTATATCATATTGACCGGACAAGTTGATTTTGAACATATTGTTAAAATTTTGGATGCGTCAGATATATTTTGCCTGCCATCGGATTCGGAAGGTTTTCCAACTTCTGTCCTGGAGGCTGTGGCATGTAAGTGTTTTGTGATAACAACCTATCAGGGGGGAGCGAAAGAGTTACTTGTAGATGAACAGTATGGAATTATCATGAGAGATAATACAGTTGAATCAATTCAGAAAAATTTGGAAAAAGTAATAGAAGATGATGCATACCGAACACAGGCAGAATGTAAAAGTTATGATAGATTAGTAAAATATTTCACGTGGGATGCCACTGCTGAAAAGGTTATGCAGATTGCAAAAGACATGAATGGGGAGAAAGAATGAAAGTATTGATCATCATTCCGGCATACAACGAACAAGACAATATAGAACGTGTGGTGAAGCATTTGACAGAAAATTATCCAGAGTATGATTATGTGGTGATTAATGATGGATCAAGGGATAAAACATCTGAGATATGCCATTCAAATCATTACAATATTATAGATCTTCCGGTAAATTTAGGACTTGCAGGTGGATTTCAGACTGGTATGAAATATGCATATCAAAAGGGATATGATTGCGCAGTACAGTTTGATGCAGATGGACAGCACAGACCGGAATATATTGCAGCAATGATCCGGAAAATACAAGAAGGCAATGATATTGTGATCGCATCCAGATTTGTTGAAGAAAAGAAACCGGCTACAGCAAGGATGATTGGAAGCAGATTGATCACCACTGCGATCAGACTTACTTCAGGTGCAAAAATCATGGATCCGACATCTGGAATGCGTATGTATAATAAAAAATTAATAGAAGTATTGGCAAACAACATAAATTTTGGACCGGAACCGGATACCGTATCGTATTTGATTAAAATGGGAGCAAAAGTGGCAGAAATACAGGCAAAGATGGATGAAAGAATTGCCGGACAAAGTTATCTTAATGCCGTCAATGCTGCAAAATATATGGCCAGAATGTTGATTTCTATATTATTAATACAGAACTTTCGCAATAAAAAGAAAGTGGATTTTACAAAATAGGCAGGATAAAGGAGAAAAGAATGTCGATAGCATTTCGAATTACATTGATTATCGTATCTGTTTTTACATTGCTTTATATGTGCAAAAAAGTAAAACAGGAAAAATTACAGATAGAGTATTCTATTTTTTGGACATTGTTTGCGATAATGCTCGTTTTGTTTAGTATTTTTCCACAGATTGCAGATTGGATGTCAGAGTTGGTAGGCGTATATTCCACAACTAATTTCATATTTCTTTTGATTATATTTATATTACTTGTCAAATGTTTTCAACTCACTATGGACATTTCTAAACTGGACAATAAAGTAAAAGAATTAGTACAGAAGATTGCAATTGATGAGAAAGAAAAAAGGGAACAGAAATAAATGAAGGAAACAACAGCAAAGAAGAAATTTATGTGGAATATGGCTGGAAGTCTTTGCAATTCACTTTCCTCTATGCTTCTGTTGATTATCGTTAACCGGATTAGCGGAGAGAGCAGAGGTGGATTTTTTGCATTGGCGTATTCTACAGCGCAGCTTTTGTTTTCTGTCGGTGGATTTGAAATCAGACCAGTTCAGTCGACGGATATAAAAAATAAATTTACATTTAATCAATATTTTACCAGCAGAATGTTAAATTGTATTATTATGCTGATCTGCATGATAGGCTATATTGTTGTGAATGGTTATACTGGAGTAGAAGCACTTACCGTGTTTTGGATTCTGGGGTATCGAATGGTAGAGGCTGTGGCAGATGTATATAGTGGACTATTCCAACAGAGAGAACGCATTGATATTTCCGGAAAAGAGATGTTAATGCGGAGCGGAATTTCAACGATTACATTCACAATTATATTATGGTTAACAGACAACCTGTTATATGCGGCTATGACACTTACATTAACGTCACTGGTTATTATGCTGTTTTATGATTTACATATGAAAAAATACTTTGAACCAACGCCGGTGCATCTTGAATGGAGAGGGATTTTAGGTATTTATAATGCATGCTGGCCATTGTTTGTGTCATCTTTTATTATGAATTATCTGAACAATGCACCCAAATATGCGATTAACACATATTACGATGAGACGGTTCAGAACAGCTATAATATTTTATTTATGCCTGCATTTGTGATCAATTTATTAAGCCTTTTTGTATTCCGGCCACTTCTTACAGATCTTGCCAGAGATTGGGAAGGGGAAAATATAAAAGAGTTTACGGACATTGTGAAAAAAATGATGATTTTAATTGGTGCACTTACGATTGCAGCATGTGTGGGTGCGTATCTTTTGGGAATACCAATATTATCTCTTGTGTATGGAGTTGATCTGAGGGCATATCGAATGGAATTGGTGATCATTATGATATGCGGAGGACTGAATGCCTATGTATATTGTCTCTATTATGTGGTAACAGTTACGGGAAAACAGATTTTTTTATTGCTGGGATATGGAGCCGGACTTATATTTGCAGTATTTCTGGGATCGAGTTTCGTAAAGAGTCTTGGAATGTTGGGAGCGGCACTGAGTTGTACCCTTTCGTTTGGAGTAGTATTTATAGTATTTTTAATAATAACATCCTGTGTCGTAAAGGACAGGAAGAAGAAAACTGAAGTGTGATAAAAGATGGACAATTTTATAAAAAGAAAGAGGGAATGAAGAGAATGAGTAAAAAGATTTTGGTAACAGGATGTAATGGACAGCTTGGTCGTGCGATCAATAATGAATATGTAGGAAGTGATGTGACATTTATTAATACAGATGTAGCGGAAGGGGAAGGTGTGGCAGCACTTGACATTACAAAAATTGAGCAGGTATTATCACTTGTACGTGCAGAACAGCCAGAAGTGATCATTAACTGTGCGGCCCATACAAATGTTGATGCATGTGAGAAGCAGTGGGATGCAGCCTATCGTATCAATGCTTTGGGTCCAAGAAACTTAAGCATTGCAGCAGAGGCAGTTGGCGCAAAGATGATTCATGTTTCAACTGATTATGTTTTTGAGGGAAATGGTACAAAACCATATACTGAATTTGATGCACCGAATCCGGTGAGTGCTTATGGTAAAACAAAGCTCGAGGGAGAAAAGTTTGTTCAACAGTTTTCAAACCATTTCTTTATTTTTCGTACAGCCTGGTTATATGGAGATGGAAAAAACTTTGTAAAAACTATGCTGAACCTTTCGGAGACTCATGATGAAGTGAGTGTTGTCTGCGATCAGCTTGGATCGCCAACAAGTGCAGTAGAGCTTGCAAAGGCAATCCATCATTTTGAGGGAACGGAAAATTATGGTCTGTATCATGCTACCTGCGAGGGAGATACAAACTGGGCAGACTTTACAGAGGAAATTTTCAAAAGAGCAGGAAAAAACACAAAGGTAAATCATGTAACAAGCAAACAGTATAAACAGATGAATCCGGCAGCGGCTGACCGTCCGGCATATTCTATTCTGGATAATTATATGATGAGATTAGCGGATGGTTATCAGATGGCTGACTGGAAAGACGCATTGGATATTTATATGGCAGAGCTGAAATAGTTAATAAAATCCTAAGATGTGTAAAACTTGTCTTAGTATATAAAATATGGTAAAATGACAAATAATTGTGATGATAGGAGGATCTCGGAATGAGAACTTATTTGGTAACTGGAGGAGCTGGATTTATTGGATCGAACTACATTCATTATATGTTTCGCAAATATGATAATGAAATCAGAATTATCAATGTAGATGCATTGACATATGCAGGTAATCTGGAGAATTTAAAAGATATTGAAAATAGAGATAATTACACTTTCATTAAAGCAGACATCACGGACAAGGATGCTATCATGAAGATCTTTGAAGAAAATGATATTGACCGTGTTGTGCATTTCGCGGCAGAAAGTCATGTTGACAGAAGTATTAAAAATCCGGAAGTTTTTGTCAAGACAAATGTTCTTGGAACAGCAGTTATGCTTAATTGTGCAAAAAAAGCATGGGAGCTGCCAGATGGCAGTTTTAAAACTGGTAAAAAGTTCCTTCATGTATCGACAGATGAAGTATATGGTTCACTTCCTGATGATGGAAAAAGCTATTTTTATGAGACAACTCCATATCAGCCACACAGTCCATATTCCGCTAGTAAAGCGTCTTCTGATATGTTAGTGAAGGCTTATATTGATACGTATCATTTTCCGGCTAATGTGACGAATACATCTAATAATTATGGACCATATCAGTTCCCGGAGAAGTTGATTCCATTAATTATTAACAATGCTTTGCACGGAAAGAAATTACCGGTGTACGGAGATGGATTGAATATCCGTGACTGGTTATATGTAGATGATCATGCAAAGGGAATTGACATGGTCCAGGAACATGGAAAGCTTGGTGAGTCTTACAATATTGGCGGACATAATGAAAAGCGTAATATTGAGATTATCAATATTATCATTGAGACTCTACAGGAAATTCTTCCTGATACTGATCCAAGAAAAGCAAATGTAAGCAAGGATTTGATCACATATGTAGAGGATCGCAAGGGACACGATCGCAGATATGCAATCGCACCTGACAAGATAAAAGCTGAGATAGGCTGGGAACCGGAGACGATGTTCAAGGATGGAATTAAGAAGACCATCGCCTGGTATTTAGAACATGAAGACTGGATGAACAACGTTACCAGTGGTGATTATCAGAAATATTATGAAGATATGTATCAGGGAAAATAATAATAGCACAAATAGCAGTACCGTCCGTAGGTCGGATGATACTGCTTGTTTGCGTTTTACCAAAAAGTGATAAATTGAATTTTTTTTCAGGAGGATGAAGAATGAAAGGAATTATTTTAGCCGGAGGATCCGGAACACGTTTATATCCATTGACAAAAGCAATTTCAAAGCAGATCATGCCGGTTTATGATAAACCAATGATTTACTATCCTTTATCAACTTTAATGCTTGCTGGAATCAGAGAAGTACTGATTATTTCTACACCAAGGGATCTGCCGGTGTTTGAGGAGTTATTAGGGGATGGATCACAGCTTGGAATGAGATTTGAGTATGCGGTACAGGAACAGCCAAGAGGACTTGCTGATGCATTTATTATCGGCGAAAAATTTATTGGAAAAGATGCAGTGGCATTGGTATTAGGAGACAATATTTTTTACGGACAGAGTTTCTCAAAAGTTCTTCGGAGCGCAGCTGAGCGTACAGAAAATGAAGCCGGTGCAACCATTTTTGGCTATTATGTAAGAGACCCGAGAGAATATGGGGTTGTAGAATTTGATGAGAATGGAAAAGCATTGTCCATCGAGGAAAAACCGGAAAATCCGAAGTCAAACTATGCAGTACCGGGACTCTATTTCTATGACAATGATGTAGTTGAGATTGCAAAGAATGTAAAACCATCCGCAAGGGGTGAGATAGAGATCACAAGCGTAAATAATGAATATCTGAACCGTGGAACTTTAAATGTTGAAACATTGGGAAGAGGATTTGCCTGGTTAGACACCGGAAATCATGACATGCTTCTTGCAGCGGCAGATTTCGTGTCAGCATTCCAGAAACGTCAGGGATTATATATCTCCTGTATCGAGGAAATTGCTTACAAGCGGGGATTCATTGACAAAGAGCAGCTTGTGAAACTTGCACAGCCATTATTGAAGACAGATTATGGAAAATATCTGATGGAAATCGCAGAGGGATTATAAAGTCTTTATTTTCATCTATGGATAAAAAAGATTCGAAAAGGAAGTATAAAAAATGGGAAAAATAAAAGTAAAAGACAATTGCAATGGAATTGCAGGATTAAAAGTGATCGAGCCGACCGTATTTGGGGATGCCCGTGGATATTTCATGGAGACTTATAATTACAATGATTTCAAAGAGGCAGGAATTGACTGTGAATTTGTACAGGATAATCAGTCTGCATCCAAAAAAGGCGTATTAAGAGGATTACATTTTCAGATTAATTATCCACAGGACAAGCTGGTGCGTGTGGTAAACGGAGAGGTGTATGACGTTGCAGTCGATCTGCGCGAGGGTTCAGAGACATTTGGCAAATGGTTTGGTGTAATTTTATCTGCAGAGAATAAGAAACAGTTCTTTATTCCAAAGGGATTTGCCCATGGATTTATCGTATTGTCCGATTATGCAGAATTCTGTTATAAGGTAACAGATTTTTATCATCCAAATGATGAGGGCGGACTGTTGTGGAAAGACCCGGAGATCGGTGTGGAATGGCCGATGCCGGAAGGAATGACTGAGGCGGATCTTACATTATCTGATAAGGATAAAGTATGGAGTGGAATCTCAGAATATGTCAAAAACCGTAAATAAGTTATAGCTTAAGGGAATGAAAGTTAGAGGAAAAGCATGCCAACGGAAATAAAACAAGCCAATATGCTGAAAGAAATAATAAGTAACCGAAAATTAATATGGGACTTGTCAAAGAATGATTTTAAAACCAGATTTGCAGGATCCTATCTGGGAATCATCTGGGCTTTTGTCCAGCCGATTGTAACAGTATTAGTATATTGGTTTGTATTTGAAAAAGGAATGCATGCAAGCGGTATTAATCTCAGATCAGGAATTACAGCACCTTTTGTTTTGTGGCTGATAGCAGGACTTGTACCGTGGTTTTTCTTTCAGGAGGTGCTCAGTGGGGGAACAAATGCGCTGATGGAGTATAGCTATCTGGTAAAAAAGGTAGTATTCCAGATTGATATCTTACCAATTATTAAATTGATATCAGCTTTGTTTGTGCATTTGTTTTTTATTGCATTTACAATTATTTTATATGCGTGTTATGGGTATTATCCGGATTTGTATACATTGCAAATGTTATATTATACCTTTGCGATGATGATCCTTTTATTAGGACTGATATATGCAACATCTGCAATAGTAGTATTTTTCAAAGATCTTGGACAGATCATTAACATTATTTTGCAGATAGGTGTCTGGATGACACCAATTATGTGGAATATTGATGGGATGGAATTGAATCCGATTCTGATTACAATTTTAAAGTTAAATCCAATGTATTATATTGTGGCAGGATATAGGGATTCTTTGATCAATAAGGCTGGATTTTGGGAACAACCAGGCATGACAATTTATTATTGGATACTTACAATTGTATTATTCATAATCGGGACAAAAATATTCAAAAAATTAAAGCCACATTTTGCAGATGTGTTATAGAAAGGTAACTGCATGGATAACATCGCAATTTCAGTAGAACATGTAAAAAAAATATATAAATTATATGACAGAAACCGGGATCGCTTGAAAGATGCATTAGGATTTTCAAAAAAACCACTTGGAAAAGAGCATTACGCATTGAATGATGTATCTTTTCAGGTTGGTCAGGGAGAGACAGTTGGCATTATTGGAACAAATGGTTCAGGAAAATCTACAATTTTAAAGATCATCACTGGAGTTTTGAATCCAACCGATGGGGAAGTCAAAGTAAATGGGCGTATTTCTGCGTTGTTAGAACTTGGCGCCGGATTTAATATGGAATATACCGGAATTGAAAATATTTATCTGAATGGAACCATGATTGGTTTTACCAAAGAAGAGATAGATGAAAAGCTGCAGGATATTTTAGATTTTGCAGATATTGGTGATTTTGTAAATCAGCCGGTCAAAACATATTCCAGCGGTATGTTTGTACGTCTTGCATTTGCAGTTGCAATCAATATTGAGCCGGAAATCCTTATTGTTGATGAAGCACTTTCGGTTGGGGATGTATTTTTTCAGACGAAATGTTATCACAAATTTGAAGAATTTAAGAAAATGGGAAAGACCATTCTTTTTGTTAGCCATGATCTTGGGAGCATTGGAAAATACTGTGACAGAGTTGTCCTTTTGAATAAAGGGGTAAAGCTTGCAGAGGGTAAACCAAAGGATATGATCGATCTTTACAAAAGGGTAATGGCAGAATCAAAGATGGAAGACAGCCCGAAAAAAGAAGACGGTCATGCAGCAATAGAAGGAGTTGCATGGAAAGAATCCATGATTTTAAATCCGGATAAGCAGGAGTATGGCGATAAAAAGGCAGAGATTATCGACTTTGGAATTTTCGATGCAACAGGAAAGATTACGAATACTGTTTCTAAATTCGAAGAGTGTGTTTTGAAATTAAAGGTACAGTTTCATGAGGATGTGCTAAATCCAATTTTTGCATTTACAATCCGGGATTTAAAGGGAACAGATCTTACCGGAACCAATTCACTTATTGAAGGGTTAGAGCCTGGACTGATAGAGGCAGGGACGACACTTACAGTATCATTCAGACAAAAATTGCCATTTCAAAAAGGACAGTATCTGCTACAGTTAGGATGTACAGGATATAATGGTGACGAATTAGAAGTTCATCACAGATTATATGATATTTGTTGTATACAGGTTTTATCTAAAAAAGTTACTGTTGGATATTTTGATTTGAACTCTATAGTAAGTTGTAATGAAGAGTAGGCTATGGGAAGGCGAACAGCGAGTAAAATCAGCGATGATAGGAATCGCTGTATATAAAAAGGAGCATTATGGGAAGAACACAGAAGCTTGCAGCAATTATAAAAGAGGGAGTAAGAAATCCTCAGAAAATAAAAAAAGGATTAAAAGTTTTAAAAAATCAGGGACCGGAGATTTTTAAACAACGTTTATCTGCCAGTGTAAATTATGAACCTGGATATGGCAGAGTGAAGAAAGAAAAATTAAAAAATTATAGTGGAGAGATTCTTTTTTCCATTGTAATGCCTGTATATAATGTAGAAATTAAGTGGCTTGATAAGGCGATTGAATCTATAGAAAAGCAGAATTACAAAAACTGGGAGATTTGCATTGCAGATGACTGCTCTACAAGGCAAGAGGTAAGAGAGCACTTATCAGCAATGAAAAATAGCCGGATTAAAATTAAATTATTAGAGAAAAATCAGGGGATTTCAGGAGCAACCAATGCAGCAGCAGCGCTTGCATCTGGAGAGTATATCCTTCTTATGGACAATGATGATGAGCTTGCACCGTCTGCACTACATGAATTTTATCAGAAGATAAAAAAAGAAGGTTCTGAGATCATATACAGCGATATGGATATTATTGATGTGAAAGGAAAAACGAGAGATCCATTATGTAAACCTGACTGGTCTCCGGATCTTTTCCTGAGCCAGATGTATTTAGGACATTTGATTGGATTCAAGAAGTCCTTATTTGAAAAAGTGGGTGGATTTCGCGGTGAGTTCAACGGAAGCCAGGATTATGATCTGTTACTTCGAATGACAGAGATGACGGACAAGATTGGACATGTCTCAGAGATACTTTATCATTGGAGAGATCTTCCGAACTCCACAGCAGCCAACCCGGAGTCAAAGCCATATGCACAGACAGCAGGACTTAATGCAATTCAGGAACATTTAGACCGTGTTTATGGCAAAGGAGCAGCGACTGCAAATGAGACAGAGAATTTGTTTGTCTATGATGTGAGATATCACATGAATGAGGAACCGAAGGTTTCCATTATTATTCCAATTAAAGATCATGCAGATTTGTTAAAGGCTGCAATTGACAGTATTTATGCGAAGACAACTTATAAAAATTTTGAGATTATTATTTTAAATAACAATTCTGAGAAGGAAGAGACTTTTAGTTATCTGAAGAAGGTGGAAGAAGAACATGACAATGTCATCGTGAAAGATGCGGCGTTTGAGTTTAACTGGTCAAGGCTTAATAATTATGGAATGAAGTTCGCAACCGGAGATGTCTATGTATGTTTGAATAATGATGTAGAAGTTATTGAACCGGAATGGCTTACAAGACTGGTAGAGAAAGCCATACGAAAAGATGTTGGTGTTGTCGGTGGATTGCTTTTATATGAAGATAATACGATCCAGCATGCAGGAGTAGTTATTGGAATGGGTGGCTGGGCTGACCATGTGTTCAAGGGAATGAAACCACAGCACTATGGATCGCCATTTGTGTCACCGATGGTAACAAGAAATGTTTCGGCGGTAACGGGAGCCTGTCTTGCAGTTTCGAAGGCGACAATTGAGAAAATCGGTGGATTTGATGAGAAGTTCATTGTATGTGGAAGTGATATTGAACTTGCACTTCGTGCAAACCAGCATGGACTTGTGAATATCTACGATCCAAATGTTCGTCTGTATCATTATGAATCTAAGAGCAGGGACGCAAGTAAAATCCCACAGATTGACTTTGATCTGTCTGATCAGATGTACAAGACCTACCGGAAAAACGGAGATCCATATTATAATAGAAATCTCGATTATTATTGTTGCCAGCCCAAAATTTGTGCAGCCGTGCAGCAGACTGTCAAAGAACAGGAGGAAAAAATGCTTCTGAAGAGAAAAAGAGAAAACGGACTTCCACAATTGGATACAAATGTGTATGAAATCACACCATACACTTTCCGTAAGATAGATTATCCAAACCGCAGAATGAACCTTCTGGTTCCGTCTATCAATGCAGAGCATGTCTTTGGTGGAATCTCAACTGCACTGAAGTTTTTCGATACTTTAGTGAAAGCATTAGGCTATGATGCACGTATTATTTTAGTAGACGCAGAGCCAGACAAAGCTGCCATTAAAAAATATTCCAATGAGTATACATTTGTAAAAGCAGAAGATGATTCTCTTGATGCAAAACAGATTATTCCATACAGCAATCGTTTTAACCGCAGTATTCCAGTGTCAGAGAATGACTATTTCTTATTTACTGGCTGGTGGACAGCGTATTGTTGTCAGGATGCTTATGTTGGATTTGAAAATACATTTGGAATCAAACCAAATATTTTTCTCTATTTTATTCAGGATTATGAGCCAGGATTTTACTCCTGGTCTACGAAGTACCTGCTTGCAGATTCTACCTACAAAAGTGATTATCCAACAATTGCAATTTTTAACAGTATGTTGTTGAAAGAATTCTTCGATGAAAATCATTACCATTTTACGCATAGCTTTGCATTTGATCCTGTCTTAAATGATGGATTAAGAAAAGCGTTAGAGCAAATGCCTGCACAGGTTGATAAGAAAAAACAGATTCTTGTTTATGGACGTCCAGGTACGGAGCGTAATGCATTTAACCTTGTAATAGCGGCTCTGAAAAAATGGGTGATGATGCAGCCGGATATTGAGGAATGGGAGATTCTTTCGGCAGGGGAGATGCACCGTTCAATTCCGCTTGGAAACGGCAAAGAGCTTGTCTCCGTTGGAAAGCTTACAATTGAAGAATATGCGCGGACTTTGCAGGAAACTTACGCAGGAATTTCACTGATGTGTTCACCACATCCAAGTTATCCGCCACTTGAGATGTCGGTATTTGATGTAAAGACGATCACGAATACTTATGCGAATAAAGATCTTAAGGATTTCAATGATAACATGGTATCACTGGATAATATCAGTCCAATGAACATTGCAACACATCTGACTGAAATCTGTAAAGCTTACAGACCGCAGGTAGAACATGTGACAGCGAATCCATTATATGTAAAAAATGAGCATGTATTTGATTTTATAAAGGATATTAAGGAGATTCTTGGGTAAAAAATAATAGTTGTAGATAACTATAGAAAAGAGGTTCTATGACAGAGCAGATTGGAAAAGTAACGTTAGATTATACATTTTATAATGGACAGGATCAATATAGTGACGGGGACATCGAGAAAGATCTGTTACAGCTTATTATGGAAGAACCAGACGTAGAGAAGATACTTGCAGAAGATGACCGGTGGCCAGTGTTATATCATTTTTCACCTGTCAGACAAAATATACTGGAGTGGTATCCTTTAAAAAAAGATGCATCTGTACTTGAAATTGGGGCAGGATGTGGAGCTATCAGTGGAGTACTTTGCAGAAATGCAAAGCATGTGACGAGTGTAGATCTTTCTAAACGCAGATCATTAATTAATGCAAACCGTAATAAAGAATACGATAATCTTACAATTATGGTTGGAAATTTCAATGATGTTGTTTTGAAAGAAAAGTATGATTATATTACATTGATCGGAGTATTGGAATATGCCGGTTATTACACGGATGATGAACATCCATTTGAAGCCTTTTTAAAAAAAATCAGTGGATATTTGAAAGAAGATGGAAAACTGCTGATTGCTATTGAAAATAAATTTGGATTGAAATATTGGGCAGGTTCCAGAGAAGACCATACTGGAAAATTTTTTGATGGTTTGGAAGGTTATATTGATACAGATAGTAAAGTGAGAACTTTTAGTAAAGAGGCGTTAAAGAAAATAATTACAGATGCTGGATATGGGAAAGCAGAATTTTATTATCCGTTTCCGGATTATAAATTCCCTGTACAGATTTTTTCTGATGAGTACCTTCCACGAGAAGATGATCTTAATATAGGTTTAGATACTTTCGATAATACAAGAATGATGCTTTTTAACGAAAGCAGAGTCTATGCAAATCTTTTAAAAGAAAAAAAATTTGAATTTTTTGCAAATTCGTTCTTTATAGAAGTTACAAAATAGTGTGAGGTGATATCTTGAAGAAAATTTACTCAAAAATTACAAAAGAGAGAAGAAAACAGTTTCAGATAGAAACCTACATAATGAAGGATGGGGAACAGAGACTGGTTGTAAAAAGAGCATTGGCAAAAGACGGAGTAGCACATATCAGGAAGATGTCTGATTATTATGAAAAAAATAAGGATGAAGGTATCCTGTGTCCATCCAAACTGATTTCAGAAAACGAGATCGCTTTTGAATTTTTAACCGGGGAGAGTCTTTGCAATACAATGTTGGAGGCTCTTGAGGATAAAGACGAAGTAAGATTTCTTTCTTTGCTTCGAATGTATGATGGAATCATAAGAAGCAATGTTAATATAGAAAGAAGAACATTTATGCCGGATGCACAATTTGTACAGGTGTTTGGCGAAGTTTCTTTCCCAGATGAGATGGAATGTGGAAAAGAAATGAATATCGATATGAGCTTTGATAATATCATAAAAGATCAGACTGACAGCAAATATAAAATTATTGATTATGAATGGGTATTTTCATTTCCAATTCCAGTGAAATTTGTAATATATCGTGCGGTGTCTGCTTTTTATACCAGAAATGGCAGTGCTATGAAAGATATCATGACAATCAATGAAATTTATGATTGCTTTGATATTACGGAAGAAGAAATTGTTATATTTGAAAATATGAATGAAGCATTTAATCAATATGTATATGGTGGGAAAAATGGCTATAACGCAAGCCTTATTGCTTACAAAAAAGAAGTATACGATGTGAAAAAACTGCTTCCGGAGGAAAACTTATTCTTACAGGTGTTCTTAAATGATGGAACAAACTATCTTGAAGACAAGGCAATTACAAATCATATTATAGGACAGAATGTAAAATTGAATATTCCGATTGAATTCACACAGTATGTATCAGAAATACGATTGGATCCATTAAATGTTTCATGTGTTTTGCAAAATCTCAAGGTGCAAATTGTGACAAAAGATAACAATGAATATGAAATTGAACATTATCGGCACAATGCCATCATAACAAAAGATCATGATTTTATATTTGCATCGGAAGATCCACAGATCATATTTGAAAATCAATGGGAAAATAATGTAAGAGAGGTAAAAATTGCATTTAGAATCAGGGAAGCAGGGTTGCAGGATAATCCGATACTCAGTGCACTTAGTGAGTTAAAATGTCATATGAACAAAGTAGAAAACGAACTGGAGTATATTAAGGGAACGAAAGTATATAAAACTTTATTAGAACGCAAAGTCGATAAAGTGTTAGGAGAAAATGAATGAAAAATGCAGCAGGAATATTGCTGGTAATTTATTTGTTTTTTTTAGTACCATGGTTAGCAGGTGCATTGATAGATGCAGCAGCAGGTGTAAAAAAGAGAAATATATCAAGCACATATGCAAATGGATTTGTTATTATGCTTGGAATATTTTGGGGTGTTGCGGTACTTTTTTTATATCGTGGCTGCACATTAGAAAAACTTAGTATGGTTTGGCTGCTTGCGACGATTACGATATGTGTGGTATCCATTTTAGCAAATAAAAAAGCAATACTTGGATGTTTCAAACATAAAAGAAAATCGGGAAGTGGGCATAAAGCTGTAAAAATTGCAATGGTAGTAACCGCAATAGCAATATTGTTTTCTGTAGTTTGCGTAAAACCACAGATGGAGCAGACAGTACAAACAGTAATGACATCAATTGATACCAATTCTGCATATATATATCAGCCATATACTGGCGAACAGTATCCTGCCACGCAGATGGAAAAGATATTTTCGCCTTATGAGATGCTATATGCGGTCACTGCATGGGTTTCCGGATTACATCCGGCATTGCTGATAAAGGTAATACTTCCATTATTCATTTTACCATTTTTTATGTGCTGTTATTGGGAAATTGGAAAGTTCTTTTTTAAGCAGGAAAAAATGCAGGCAGTATTTTTAATAATTGTAGAAATTATCTATTATGTACCAATATATACAGCGGTAGAAACTCCGGTGACAGGCATATTCCGAAGCTGTTGGAATGGTAGTGTAATGTTGGAATGCTGCCTTCTTCCATATGCGTTTTTACAAGTGATGCGTATGTTAAATTTCATGTATGGAGGAGAAAAAAATAAAGTATCCGATTGTGTAAAACATCCGGTTATGATGCAGGCAGTATTATTTATTATTTTATATCCGGCGGCACAATTGTTACATCACAAAGGCTGGTTTTATGTGTTCCTGATGATGTTGCTGATGATTCTTGTCTGGTTTGTAAGGAAGGGGTATAAATATGTCCGGGTTGTGGGAAGACATTAAAAATGCATATTTTTCTTACAATGGGATGGGAACAAATGTTTTTTTCCTTTTTGTTGCAATATTTTATTTCTTGATTATAAATAAAAAAAGACAAAGAAATTTGTTAATATATGAGATTTTTGGTATACTTTTTCTGGTGACGCCGGGGATTGCAAATGGCATACTAAATATGAGCGGTCAGAAGACAGATCATTGGATGGTCTATGGAATACTAAACATAGTATCGGTTGTTGGAGTTGCAATGACAGACTATTTGATAAACATACCATCTAAGAAAGAAAAAATAATTGTCATAGTGATATATATTTTACTGATTCAGGCAGGGATGGGATTAAATTATACGTCGCAGCATTTGGAATTTATCACGAATAGTTACAAAATATCAAATGAAGTTATGGAGATCGCTGAACAGTTGGAATTTGTAGAAAAACCAAGAGTTCTTGCACCGGAAGAGGTGGCAGGTGAGCTTCGGGAATATGATACCAGGTTTGCTGTTATTTATGGTGAAGGTTTATCTTTTACCCAGGAGAATCTGGAACAGCTGCAGATAGAAACAGAATCCTATGGCTGCAATTGTCTGGTTATTAATTCTGAGTATGACAATATTGAATTTTTTAATAGCATTGGATTTAGTAAAATTTATAATACAGAACATTATGAAGTATATGCAAAATAATTTATAGAGAAAAGTGGCGAACTTATGAAAAACTTAGATAAAACATTATGGATCAAAAGAATATTTATGGTGCTGATGGATATTTGCATTGTAATATTGACAAGCATCACGGCATTGATTGTAAGATTCGAATTCAGTCTTTCGGCTGTACCAAAGTATTATATTGGCGTTGTATGGAGTTCATTGCCGGCAACGTTAGTGATCGCGATTATTGTATTTTATGTATTTCGTTTGTATAGCAGCCTTTGGGTATATGCAGGGGTAACCGAATTATTGTATCTTGCAGCAGCATGTATTGTAGATACGCTACTCAATACAGTGACGATTCTTCTGAATTACAGAGATCAGGAGTATCCGCTGCCTAGAAGCTGGTATTTCATTTACGGAACACTATTATTGGCATTTATGTTTATCAGCCGCTATTCCTACCGTGCAGTCAGAACTTTTTTTGGAAAAAAAGTGGATGAGAAGAATCTTAAGAGAGTGCTTGTAGTAGGTGCCGGAGAAGCAGGAAATTCAATTATCAAGGAAATTTCCGGCAGTCGTTTTGTAAACATGCATATTGTAGGTTTTGTGGATGATGATAAAAGCAAAATCGGAAAATATATGCATGGCGTCAAAGTGCTTGGAGATAGAAATGATATCATAGAAATTGCAAAAGAATATCTTGTAGACGAGATCATTATTGCAATTCCGACAGCGAGTGCAAAAGAGACAAAAGCAATTTTAGATATTTGTAAACAGACAGGCTGTGAATTAAAACGTTTACCGGGTATGTATCAGTTGGTAAATGGCGATGTCAGTATCAGCAAATTAAAAGATGTTGATGTAAATGATCTTTTGGGACGTGATCCGATCACGGTTGATCTTGATTCCATTATGGGATATGTTTCTGATAAGGTAGTTATGGTTACAGGTGGAGGTGGTTCGATTGGCAGCGAGTTATGCCGCCAGATTGCATCACACAATCCAAAACAGTTAGTGATCGTTGATATTTATGAAAATACTACATACGATATTCAGCAGGAATTAAAGAGAAATTATCCTGAACTCGATCTGGTTGTATTGATTGCTTCCGTAAGAAATACAAAGCGCATGGATCTGATTTTTGATAAATATCGTCCGGAGATCGTATATCATGCGGCAGCGCATAAACATGTACCGTTGATGGAAGACAGCCCGAATGAAGCAGTAAAAAATAATGTTTTAGGAACATGGAAAGTGGTTCAGGCCGCAGATAAATACAATGTAAAACGTTTTGTCATGATCTCTACAGATAAGGCAGTAAACCCAACGAATATTATGGGCGCTACCAAGAGAATCTGTGAGATGATTATTCAGACATACAATAATCGTTCTAAGACAGAATATGTAGCGGTTCGATTTGGTAATGTACTTGGAAGCAACGGAAGTGTGATTCCTTTATTCAAGAAGCAGATTGAGGCAGGCGGACCGGTTACCGTTACGCACCCGGATATTATCCGTTATTTTATGACAATACCGGAAGCAGTATCTCTTGTGTTACAGGCAGGAGCCTATGCAAAGGGGGGAGAAATCTTTGTCCTGGATATGGGAGAACCGGTCAAGATCGTAGACCTTGCGAGAAACCTGATACTTCTTTCGGGACATAAACCCGACGAGGATATCCAGATCGTATTTACAGGATTAAGACCAGGCGAAAAACTGTATGAAGAGATGCTCATGAAAGAAGAAGGCATGCAGGAAACAGCCAACAAATTAATTCATATTGGTAAACCGATTCAGATGGATGAAGAGAAGTTTTTAAAACAGTTAGAAGAGATCAAAGAGCATGTGGTAGAAGAACCGGATGATATACGGGAATGGGTGCAGCGTATGGTTCCGACATACTCTATTCAGAATCGGTAGAACCAGAAAACAGGGTATATAATATGGAAAAAATTTGGGAAGTCATCTTAATTCTTGTACTTGCAGGAATGGGATTTATTTTGCAACTTGATAGGAAAAAGGAAAATGGAACAGATAAAACAAATTCTAAAAAATAAAAAAATATATCTTAGAGATTTTATTGCAATTATTGTAATATTTTTCCTATCTTTATTTGTAGAACAGGTATTATTACAGTGGAATTCGTTTAAAAACGAAAAATATGAGCAGACTTTTCAGGTGAGCGAAGTACAAAAGGCAGAGAATAAAGATGGAGAGACAACGTATGATTTTTTATTTGATGGAAGATATGTGAGCTCTATCTATTTGATTTATCAAAGCAAAACGGACATCAGTTCCAGAATGGAAGTGACATTCTATGATGGATATGGACAAAAAGAAGTGATGGAACTGGAAGATACTGCATCATTTTTGCTTGGAAAATCTGCAGTTTGGGTAGATCAGAAAGTTGACAGCCTAAAATTGACAGTGGAAAACAAAGATGCGGATAAGTTAAATTCAATAATATTTGTAAATCACACGGTATTTTCCTGGGCAAAGTTTCTGCTTGTATTTTCAGTATTGTTGCTAAGTTACTTATTTGTTTCTCATTGTACTTTTTTTGGAAAAAGACCCGAATGGATGTACGCAATGGTATCAGTTGCATTAGGAACGGTGATTATCTTATCAGCACATCATTCATTTGATTCATGGGATGAACAGATTCATTATAATATAGCATATACAGACTCCTGGGTATGGAATTATATGGAGTACAGTGATGCTGTGATGTCAAATGTAGAAATGCGCGTACCAATAGGGGACACGTTAGAGGAAGAACAATGGATAGGAGAATGGCTTAATCAGGCAAATGATACCGTTGTATTATCATCACAAAAAGGTAGATTTCTCAGATATGGACAAAGGGCTTATCTTCCACAGATATTAGGACTTGGATTAGGAAGAACACTGGGATTGTCTTATGTAGCAACAGTATTTTTAGGAAAGTTTTTTAATTTACTGTTTTGTACAGCTGTCGTTACGTGTGCGATTCGTTTCAGCAAGTATGGAAAACGTACATTGATGTGTGTTGGGTTGCTGCCGACAACGGTATTTCTTTTTTCGTCATTTACATATGATGCATTTGTGATAGCACTTTTAATGTTGGGCATAGCATTGTTTGTAACAGAGTACCTGAGTGAAGAAAAAATTCAAACAAAACGGACGATGGTATCTATTCTTGCTATGGTTGTGGGATGCTTTTCAAAGGCGGTCTATATTCCATTTTTGGCATTATATTGGCTTATGCCGAAGGACAAGTTTTATAGCAGGAGACAAAAGAATCTGTTTAAAGCAGGAATCTTTGTCTTATTAATATTAATGTTTGCGTCCTTTATACTGCCGTTAATAGGTAATGTTACAAGCGGAGCAGAGGTAGGAGATTACCGTGGAGGAGATACGAGCCAGACAAGTCAGTTATCTATGATTTTGGGATATCCGTTGACGTATACAGGAGTTTTGTTGAAATCACTTGGAACAACGTTTGCATCTTATTTTATTGGTTCCAAAGTGCTTGCAAATTTTGCATACCGTGGAATCTATGATGGAATAGGATATTTTGTAGTACTGCTTACGATGTTGTTTACATTTGTGACCGATTTTGGAATGACAGAAAAAACATATGATGCACAGATGAAAAGAAAAATATTGATGATGAAAATATGGAATGCAGTATTAATATTTGGAACAGCATGTCTGGTCTGGACGGCATTATACCTGGATTTTACACCGGTAGGGTCGATGGTAATTAACGGAGTATCACCAAGATATTATTTGCCGCTGATCTTTCCACTGAGTCTCATTTTTATAAACCAAAAAGTGAGATGCAGCATGAAATTAGAGAATTATCAGAGTCTTATAGCGTTTTTAATGCTGATAGGCACAGGTATATCTATTTATTGTCTGATGCTTGCATAAATTGCAGATACATGAAAGGAATCAAAAAGATGAAACAGTTTACAATTTCACAGAAAATTTATATGGGAGTGAAAAGGGTAATTGACATTTTATTATCTGCTCTGGCATTAATTCTGTTATCCTGGTTGTTTTTGATTTTATGCATTGCGATTAAAATTGATAGTAGAGGACCAATCCTTTTTAAACAGAAAAGGGTTGGAATCCATAAGACACACTTTATGATCTACAAATTCAGAACTATGAGAATTGATACGCCAAAGGATATGCCGACTCATATGCTGGCTGATCCGGAACAGTATATTACAAGAGTAGGGAAATTTTTAAGAAAAAGCAGTCTGGATGAATTGCCGCAGATCATCAATATCCTTATGGGAAAGATGAGTATTGTTGGACCAAGGCCAGCTTTGTGGAATCAGTATGATTTGATTGAAGAACGTGATAAGTATGGTGCGAATGATGTAATGCCGGGACTGACCGGATGGGCGCAGATCAACGGACGTGATGAGTTGGAGATAGATGTAAAGGCAAAACTGGATGGAGAGTATGTGAAAAAATTTGGATTCATAATGGATCTGAAGTGCTTTTTTGGAACGATCACAGCAGTTTTGTCACACAAAGGTGTTGTGGAAGGTGGAACCGGAGAAATGCATAAATAGCTAGTAGCAGCGGATAAAAAGACATGCTGGGTTATTTGAGGGAAAATAATGGGAAAACAGATTTTGATAACCGGAACCAACAGTTATGTTGGCACTTCATTCAAACAGTATATAGAGAAAAAAAATGGAAACATGCCGTTGGAAGACCGATGGCATGTTACATTTGTTTCTGTGAGAAATTCAGAATGGAAGAAAATGGATTTTTCGAAATATGATACGATTCTCCATGTGGCTGCAATTGTACATCAGAAAGAGCAGCCGGAAATGGAGGCACTCTATTATGCAGTTAATACAAAATTGACAGAAGAACTTGCGGATAAGGCAAAGGCTGAGCGGGTTCGTCAGTTCGTTTTTTTAAGTACGATGAGTGTTTATGGAATGACAATGGGACAGATTACAGAAGAAACAGAATGTACACCGATTACTTTTTATGGAAAAAGCAAGCTTGCCGCAGAACGGTACTTATGTGAGCAAAGAAGTGATACATTCAAAGTAGCAGTTATCAGACCTCCAATGATTTATGGGAAAGCTTGTACCGGAAATTATGCTTCATTGGAGAAGCTGGCGGGCAAGATACCTGTTTTTCCGAGAGTGAGCAATGAGAGAAGCATGATATACATCGAGAATTTGTGCGAGTTCTTATATCGGATTATCAGAGGAGATGCAGATGGTATCTATTGCCCACAAAACAGCCAATATGTGAATACATCAGATATGGTAGCACGGATCGCCGAAAGCTATGGAAGAAGTATATGGCTCGTTCCGGGATTCGAGTGGATCATCGGTAAGCTTACCGGAAGAGTTAACATATTCTCAAAGGTTTTTGGCAGCCTGACTTATGACCGGAAACTATCATTTCCGGAAGAGGTGGGAGAGTATGAAGTGGTGGATTTTCTGGAGAGTATAAAAAAATCTAAGGAGTCATTATGAAAAGAATAGGTGCTGTGATTGTAACACTAATATTTTTTATTGTGCTGGCGTATAATGCGTACTATGCTCCATTGCCGGATATTAAGGTAAGTAATACAGAGACGGTTATCATTCCGGGAGTGGAAAAAGAATACACTTTTTTGTTTTTAACAGATATGCATATGGCTATTAAAACGAAACAAGATCTGGGCGCTTCTCTGGGTGATGCAGATGAAAGAATGAAGGCGTTTGTCAATGAGGAAGGAATACTTTCGTCTACACAGTTTACAGAATGGATTGCATATGCCAACCGCTTGAAGCCGGAAGGTGTATTAATGTGTGGCGATATGATAGATTATTATTCGCAGGAAAATGTTGAATTTTTAGCTGACAATCTTCAGAAATTAAAAGTTCCTTATTTGTACGTGTTGGGAAATCATGAGATGTATTCACCGTGGAATGAAACGATTGCAGAAGATGCGGAGATATATCATTTGTTCAGAGAGAATAACACAGCATTTCAAGCATGGGAATTTCCGGAGTTTACAATATGTGCAGTAGATAATCAATCATATCAGGTAGCACCTGAGGCACTGGATGCAATGCAAAAGGAGATAGAAAAGGGTAAGCCAATTATTTTGCTGGCACATGTTCCATTTTACACATCACAGATAGAAACTTTAAAGGAAGCTTCTATTAATACATGGGGAGTGCCACTGATTATCGGTGAGGGAGCAAGAGATACTACAGAGGTTACAAGAAAATTCATGAAAATGGCATTTTCAGATGAAAGCCCTGTAGTGGCAGTTTTTACAGGAGATAATCATTTTTATTATAAGGGAATGCTTACTGATAAAATAGAAGAATGCGTGATAGATCCAAGCTTTGCAGGAAACGGCACTATTATTAAAATTAAAGCGAAGGAGTAATAGTTTTAAAATATGAGTAAAATATCCGTATTGATGTCTGTTTATAAAAAAGAAAATCCAGAATATTTAAGAGCGTCATTAGAAAGTATATTAGTTCAGACGAGGACTGCAGATGAAATTCTTCTGATCGAAGATGGACCTCTGACACAGGAATTATATCAGGTAGTGGCGGAGTATCAGAAAAAATGTGATTATCTCCATGTGCATGCTATGGAACAGAATGTTCAGCTTGGTCGTGCACTGGCAAAAGGAGTGGAATTATGCCAATATGATCTGATCGCAAGAATGGATACAGATGATATTGCGATGCCGGATCGATTAGAGAAAGAGGGGGCATATATGGAAGCACATCCTGAAGTGGATGTGGTAGGTGGTGCTATCCGGGAATTTAATGATGAAGGAACCATAGACCGCGTCAAGAATATGCCAAAGACTCAGGAAGAAATTTTAGAGTATGTGAAAGTGCGTAATCCTTTAAATCACATGACAGTTATGTATAGGAAAGATTCTATTTTAAAAGCGGGAAATTATAAACATTTTCCATTTCTGGAGGACTATTCTCTATGGAGCAGGATGTTGTCACAGGGATATCAGTTCCGAAACATGGAAGATATACTTGTCCGGGCGAGAACAAGCATGGGATTAGTAAAGCGAAGAAGTGGATGGGCTTATTACAAGGATTTTCAAAAACTTAGAAAACAGCAGCATGAACTGGGAATTACAAATACGTTTGAATATATAAAAGCGCAGGTTGGAACTTTTGTTGTACTCATGATGCCGGGTTGGATGAAGGAGTACTCTTATAAGAGATTTTTGCGCAAATCTGAATAACTAAGAAAAAATTCATAGAAAAATTCTTTTGTGTAAAGAAAATTATGCTATAAATGCTTAAAGGGTAAGGCATAAATGGAGGAAAAATCATGCGTGAAGTCCGTGTGTTGGAGATCATTGGAAAACGTCCGGTGGGCGGTGTCGGGACCGTGATGCTCAATTATCAGAGACATATGAATATGAAACGTGTCAGGATGGATTATCTGATTTTCGGAGAGCAGGAAGAGACATTTGATAAAGAAGTGAAAAAACTTGGCTCAAGAGTCTATACTTATCCGGCATTATCCGGCAGACAGATGGGACAGACAAAGAAATATTTTGAGCAGTTTTTTTCAGAACATCACAGTGAATATGATATTGTTCATCTGCATGCACCCTACATTGCATTTTTGTGCCTGCCGGTTGCAGCAAAGTATGGAATCGGTCATCGAATTGTACATAGCCATGCAACTGTATATGCGGAGAGTAAAGGAAAAGCGGTGCGGAATAGAATACTTTGGAGTATATCTCAAAAGTACATTACCGATCGGATCGGATGCTCGCAGGCAGCAGGAGCGTTCCTTTTTGGCAAAAAAGATTATACTGTGTTAAAAAATGCGATCTGCTGTGATGAATATGCTTATAACGAGGCGGCGAGAAATGAAATCAGAACACAGTATCAGGCAAAAGATAAGCTTGTTATTGGAAATGCAGGCCGGTTCAGCCAACAGAAAAACCAGATGTATCTGGTAGATATTTTTTCGGAGATACGAAAAATTCACAAAGACAGTGTATTATGGCTGGTGGGAGATGGAGAACTTCGTCCACAGATTGAGGAAAAAATAAAGCAGCTAGGGTTGACAAGTTCTGTGAAAATGTTTGGAATGGTGGATAATACAAAAGAATTGTACCAGGCAATGGATGTCATGGTCATGCCATCTTTATTTGAAGGGCTGCCTATGACTGGCGTAGAAGCACAGGCATGTGGTCTGCCATGTGTGTTTTCTGATACGATCACCAGAGAGGTAGATGTGATGGGGAATTCATTCCTGTCTCTGGAGGAGAGTAAGACAGAATGGGCGAAGACAGCGGTAAGAGCTGCAGGACGCTATAAAGAAAGTGGGAAGGCAAGACGAAGTTTTGGAAAAGAGCTTGCAGAACATGGATTTGATATCCGTGTGGAGGCGGAACGTTTAGAAGAAATGTATGAGGAAATGAAATGAAACCATTAATCAGTGTGATTGTGCCAATCTATAAAGTAGAAAAATACCTTACAATCTGTGTTGATTCGTTACTCCATCAGAGTTATGGAAATTTGGAAATTATTTTGGTAGATGACGGGTCTCCGGATGAGTGTCCGGCAATCTGTGACCAATATCAGAACAAAGACAATCGAATCAAAGTAATACATAAGAAAAATGGTGGTTTGTCTGATGCAAGAAATGCCGGATTGGATATTGCACAGGGAGAGTATGTGGCGTTCGTTGATTCAGATGATTTTATTGATGAGGATTATATCTGTAAACTGTATGATGCATTACAGCAGAATCGGGCATCAATTGCAGTTTGTGGAATTCAGATAATAGATGAGAGTAATAAAGTTACAGAGCAAATATATGTGACACAGGATAAGAAGCAGGAGCTTTATACGGGAAGAGAGATTATAAAAAAAGAGCTTCAGGGTGAATGGGTACTTGTTACAGCATGGGGGGCTTTGTATGATTCTAAAATTTTTAAAGAACTGCGTTTCCCATGTGGAAGACATTACGAAGATGAATATGTGTTTGTGCCAGTTTATGAGAATCAGGAATGTGTGGTGTGTATTCCGGAGAATATATACTACTATCTACAACGTGCAGATTCCATTATGGGAGTTACTTATAAAAAACAGGATTGCATGGATTATTTTGAAATGTGGCATGAGCGGATAGATTATTTTCAGGCAAAAGAAGACGGAGAACTTCTGACACCTGTGATACAGAGCTGTCTGGCATGGAATGTGCTTTATCTGGCAAGGAATGGGGAAGTTATGGAAGAACCGGAAAAAAGATTATTGAGAAAAGATATTCGAAAGTATTTCTGGAAAATTTTTGCAAAGCCATATCTCTATAATTGGAAAGAGAGCGTGAAACTTGCAGTGAAATGTGTGATGGTATTAATGAATGACAAGAGTTTAGGAAAGCGGTATGTATGACAAAAAAAATGTTTCAGGTGACACGAGCTGGGATGGTCGCAGTCACGATATTTATCTGTCTGAATCTTCTGTTGGATAAAAAAGTTATGGTTGGAGATGAACATATCTGGGAGAGGTGTGCATTGCTTTTGATATCGTTAGTGGTGTTTTTAGCAGTGTCTGTTCTTTATGAGAAAAAGCGAAAAATATTCAGTGCAGGGTATTTGTTTATACTGATTAACGTGTTTATTGACGGAGTTTTATGCCCGGGGTATTTTACAGATAGCAGATTAAGGGAGATGGAAAGAGAGGGAGTACAGGAACCACAGGATTTCTTTCTACTTTATTTGGGAGTATACTTTATTATTATGGCAGTAATACTCCTATATCTGTTATGTTTAAAACAGACGACAGATGAAGTGAAACAGAGTGATTTTATAAGGTATAAGAGAACGGATGATATCACTGTTTTCTTAATGGGAATTGTTATTTTGTTTTTTAATTTTAGATTGGGGACAGCTGGACTTGTACTATATGTTCCGGTTTTCTGTTACTTTACAGCCAGATTCTTATGTACACATGGAAATCTTAATTTGTATACAGTGGGTGGTCTTTTAGGAGGTTTATATTGCCTTTATCGGGTAAGAACCAATCGATTCCTTTTTATTCAATATATCATGCCGCTGTTATTAATCTTCTTTCTCTTTGTGGCAGTGAATGATAATTATAAAAAAGGAAAAAAAGTAGTTCCGTTATTGATTTTCGGGATTTTCGTTGTTATGGCATATGGAATGGTATCTGAATTGGTGAAGTTAAATCTCTATTATGACAGAAGCTATAATATATTAAGCGAGATTACAAATTTCAAAAGTATTTATGATTCATGTGTAAGACAGGTTTACAGGCTATTTGGTGTCTGGACGGAGCTTGGAGGTAATATTATCCAGCATGTGAAAGTACACGGTTTTTTCCATGGAATTACTTACGTGAAGAGTTTTGCGGGATATTTCGGATTCGAATATGTGAGTCTGCCGCTTCTTTCGGCAAAATATATTTCAGCATCTTATGCACAGCCTGGACTTATTGCAGAAGGCTATGCAAATTTCGGAGTAGTTGGTGCGGTGATAAATATGTTGATTCCATTTGCAATTGCAGAAGGAAGTCTTACATATTTCTTAAAGAAAAGAAATGTATTGGCACTTTGTATTTTATCTGTTCCATATACCAAATTGTTATTTGATGGTGGTACGATTAATAATATGATTTTTGGAATTGCAACTTGTATTCTGGCTTTTGCTTTTTCCATTTTCTTACACTGGATTGGAGTAGTACTTCATGGATATGGCAGTGGTGATATTCATTTTACAAAGAGAAAGAGTGTAGAAGATCGGACAGATGAGGAAAATATATGAATGATTTAATAACAATTGTTGTGCCTGTATACAATGTTGAAAAATATCTGCCCCATACACTGGAGAGTATTTGTGGACAAACTTATACAAATCTTCAAATTTTGTTGATAGATGACGGTTCTACAGATGACAGTCTTGCAGTTTGTCATAAATGGGCACGACAGGATAACAGAATTCAGGTTTATGAGCAGGAAAATCAAGGTGTTGCAAGGACAAGAAATAAAGGAATACAATTGGCAACAGGAAAATATGTGATGTTTCTGGATGCAGATGACTGGGTTGAAGCAGATATGCTGGAAAGTCTGTATCGGTTAGCTGAGGCAGATCATGCAGATGTAGCATGCTGCCTGCTTCGGGAAGAAAATCAACTGGAAGAAAAGGATAACTACACTATAACTGAACGTACAATTATTCATGGAAAAAACAAAACAGAGAGTGGTCTTGCAATGCTTACTGTGTGGGGACCGGTGTGTAAGTTATATCGCAAAGATTTAATTGAAAATATTCGGTTTGAAGAATATAAAGTGGCAGAGGACTTGTTGTTTAACACGAATGTGGTCTGCTCCGAAAAATTTGAGAGAGCTTCATTGATTCAATATCCATTTTATCATTATATGATTTATGCTGGAAGTGCGATGAAGCAGGAATTTCAGGATAAATATCTGGAAGCTATGAGAGTGGAAGAACTGTGTTATGAGAAATTAACGAAAATCTCACCGGAATTTGCAGATATTAATCTGATAGGGTGCAGTGTAAGCAGGGTATTTGAAAAATATGCTGCATTGTCTCCAGAGAAGAAAAAACAGTACAAAGCTGAATTCAAATATTGCAAAAAATTTGCAAGAGAACATAAGAATGCACTTTTGCAGACAAAAGACAGGCATCGGAAGATTTCAGGATGGCTGAAAGTATATATACCAGATTTCTATTTGTGGACATTATCACGACGTATGAGAGGATAAATGAGTGAAAAAAATAGCATTAGTATTGCCGGAAGCAGGTCCGGTACCAGCTGTCAAGGGTGGGGCAATTGAAGAACTGTTGACCATACTTGTAGAACAAAACGAAATAGAACACCGGGTACAGTTTATGGTATTTTGCGCGGACAATGAGCAGGCGAGGGCGATTGCAGAGAAGTATAAGTATTCGAAAATTATATATCTTCCAAAGACGACATTGGCAGATCGTCTGATCAATCGTGTGATACGTTACAGTAATCGGATTATTAAGAACAAGACATGGATTGATATTGCTTATTATCGCAGAGTATTTCGTTATCTGAAAGAATACAGACCGGATGCAATTGTTGCAGAAGGTGGATTATATCATGAATTCAAACGTTTTGCACAGGAATTCGGAAAAGAGAATGTATATCTTCATATTCACCATCACCTTTTGTGCGAGCCATATATTGATCATATTTACGGAAGTGTGATTGGAATCAGTCAGTTTGCAACAAGAGAGTGGATGCGGACAACTAAGGATAAAGATGTAAAAGCTTACACAGTATATAATTGTGTGAATGAGGATAAATTTAAGAAAAGGATCACGCCGGAAGAGCGGGAAAGAATCCGGGGAGAATTTGGATTTAAGAGGGACGATACTATCCTGCTTTTCTGTGGAAGAATTATAGAGGTAAAAGGTGTGAGAGAGTTACTTCAGGCAGTTATTAATTTAAAGCGGCCGGATATAAAACTTCTCATGATAGGAAGTGCTGGGTTTGGCGGTAATGTGGTGACACCTTATGTGCAGGAAGTACAGAAACTGGTGGAGAAAGCCGGAGAGCGTGTGAAGTTTACCGGATATATTGAGAATCAGAAATTATATCGGTACTATCAGTCGGCAGATATCCAGGTTATTCCATCTCTGTGGGAAGAGGCAGCGGGTCTGATTGCTATTGAGGGAATGCTTTCCGGACTGCCCCTTATTATTACGAAATCCGGTGGAATGATAGAGTATGCCCCCTCAAATGTGGCTGTATGGATAGATAGAGATAATATTATTCCGAATCTGGAAGCTACAATCATACAGTTGGCAGATGATAAAGAAAAGCGGAAAGAGATGAGTGAGTTATCTTTGGAGCAGGCGAAAGAATTTCCGAAAAAGAAATTTTACGAAGATTATATAGAGGTTTTTGAACATGAAGGAACTAGGAAAAGATAAGGCACTTATCATAAATACAATCGCAAGCTTTGTGACATTTGTTGTAGGACTTGGCATCGCATTTTTCTTTACACCATTTCTGACCGATACGGTAGGGGAAGAAGCATATGGGTTTGTAAGTCTTGGAAATAATGTAATTAACTATATTACAATTCTCACGGTAGCGCTGAACTCAGTAGCGGGAAGATTTATCACAATCGAATATCATCAGGGGAAAAAGAAAGAAGCGAATGAGTATTTCTCGTCTGTATTAATGGCTAATATAGCAATCATACCAGTAATTCTTGCAGTTGCAGTACCGGTGATCTTAAATGCGGAGAAACTGTTAGATATTCCGGTTGAACTGGAAGAATCGGTAAAGCTTTTATTTTTCTTCATTCTGTTTAATTTTATTATTACTTTGATTAGTACGGTATATAATGTAGCAACTTTTATTACCAATAGATTATATTTAAGCAGTATTGCCAATATTGTGACGGCATTACTCCGTGTGTTTTTAATGTGTCTGCTGTTTGGTATGCTGCCTCCAAATGTAGCCTATATTGGAATCGTAACCTGTATTTGTACGTTTGTTGGGCTGGTAATGAATATGTACTATACAAGACTGCTTGTACCTGATATACGATTGAAAAAGTGTTATGTTCATTGGATCAAGGTAAAAGAACTTATCAGTGCTGGAATGTGGAACTCTATTTCCAGACTGTCGCAGGTTCTTTCGGATGGACTGGATCTGGTAATTACAAATATCTGGATCAGTGCCTATCTGATGGGGGAACTATCTATCGCACAACAGATACCAACCTATATTTCAACACTGACCAATACACTTATTAATCTGTTTAGCCCGAATCTTACTATGTACTATGCGAAGGACGATACAGAAGCAGTGGTAAAGGAATTGAAGCTTTCCATGAAGTTTTCTTCCTTTTTTGTGAATATTATTTTTTGTATTCTTGTTATTTTCGGGAAATATTTCATGCAGCTATGGGTGCCGAATCAGGATGTGAATCTGATTTATTCTCTTCTTGTGGTGATCATGATGAGTCTTCTGGTTTCCGGTGTAACAACATCCTTAAACAACGTATTCCTTGTGACAAACAGGTTGAAGGTGAATTCTATTTTCTGGTTGATCATCAGTTTTACTAATGTACTTTTGGTGTTCATCTTCTTAAACACTACATCACTTGGAATTTATGCGGTAGCAGGGGTAAGCAAGGTAACGGGAATTCTTGGAAACCTTATCTTTGTACCTCTGTATGCGTGCAAATGCCTTAAGATAAAATGGAATACTTTTTATCCAATTATTTTCAGGTATATTGGAACGACATTTATTATGATGATCGTATTTTTTGGAATTAAAAGACTATATGTATTGCCAATTAACTGGATAACATTTTTTGTAGTATGTGTGATCGCAGGATTTGCTGGATGTATTGTTAACTTTTTTGTATTATTGAATCATACGGAAAGAAGTATTATGAAAAATAAAATTATGGCGAGGGTAAGAAAATAATGGATGAAAAGAAAAAAATTGGAATTCTGACGTTTCATAACGCACATAATTATGGGGCAGTATTACAGGCGTATGCATTGAAAACAAAATTGAACCGTATGGGATATAAGGCAAAGATTTTAAATTATCAGAATCCTTATATTGCGAGATTATACCGAAAAGGCATTCATATTGATTTTTGGAAGAGAGATATTCTGCCATCAAGATGGGGCAAGGTATTTCACGAAGTGGGTGAGAACCTTTATGGATTGAGGGAATGGGAGAATCAGTGGACGGCATTTGAAAAATTTATAGGAGAGAAACTGCTAGACGGACAGGAAAAGAAACTGACACTGGATGACTTAGCAAAGGAGCAGTGCGATGTTTATATTTTGGGAAGCGATCAGATATGGGCAAGGGAACTGACACATGGTTTTGACCCGGCATATTTTGGACAATTTGCACCGGGGTGTAAGAAAATCTCCTATGCAGCGAGTGTGCCAAACGGAAGTATACCTGAGGCGGAGCAGGCTTATTTTGAACAGGCATTAAAGAGTCTTGCACATATATCCGTAAGGGAAGAGAAACTTGCACGGGTAGTTGAGAAATTGACAGGAAAAGAAGTTACTACGGTTGTGGATCCGACACTTCTTTTAGAGAGGGCAGATTATGAGGATTTATTATATGAAGAGCCGTTGGTAAAGGAAAAATACATATTTGCCTATTTTGTGGTAGAGGATGAGTTGTTGGGCAAATGCGCAGAAAAAGCGGCAGCAGTGCTCGGATATCGACTGATTGAGTTACATTATAAAAAAACACCGAAAATGAAAAGTGAGAATATGATTTTTGATGCGGGACCGAGAGAGTTTCTGACGTATATTCGTGATGCAGAAATGATATTTACCAATTCTTTTCACGGAACGGTTTTCTCCATTCTCTTTCAAAAAAAGTTTTATAGTGTATACAAAGAGAATGGACGTATCAGCAATCTGCTTACATTTCTGAATTTGGAAGAAAGGCATATAACGGCTGAAGATGCAATGAACTACGCAGATGGGATTGATTATACTCATGTGGGGGATAAACTTTGTAATTACAGAAGGCAGTCTGTTGAATATCTTAAGAAAGGGATTGAACAATGAGAGTCATAGAAGAATTTTCTTTTGATGAAGAACCGGGAAAAACACAGGTGAAATCAAATATTACAGAATCTGTGGAAAAACCAAATATTTCTATTGTGACACCATTTTACAATGCAGAGCAGAATTTCATACAGACATATTATTGTGTGGTCAATCAGAGTATGGAGGCGTTTGAATGGATAATTGTAGACGATGGAAGTTCAAGACCATCTGCAGTTGAGCTGTTAGAGGAATATGGGAAAAAGGATGCCCGTATCCGTGTAATTCATCAGAAAAATCAAGGACAGTCCGTGGCAAAAAACAACGGGATAAAAAACAGCAGGGCAGACATCATAGCATTTTTGGATGCTGATGATTTAATAGAACCGTTTTATCTGGAAATTTTATATAAAGCATTGAACGAGTATCCAGATGCAGCTTGGAGTTATACAGATCTTGTTGGATTTGGCAGTCAGAGATATATCTGGTGTAAGCCCTTTTCGGCAGGTCGAATGACGTTTAATAATACACTGGTGAATGCAGCACTGTTTCGCAAGAGTGATTTAGAGGAGGTTGGATGCTTCCCGGAAAAATGGAAGCATTACGATGAGGACTGGGCACTCTATCTGAAATTGTTAAGAGCGGGAAAACATCCGGTTCATGTGCCGATAATTGGATTCTGGTATCGCCGGAGTAATACAGGAATGCAGCAGACTGTAAGAAAAAATGAAAATCTTAGGAAACAGTCGGATGATTATATCGCAGATATTGCAAAAAAAGTAGATATTCATATAAAAGGGGAAGAATATGAAGGAAAACTGCCACAGGAAGCTGTAAAGACAGGTTTCAATAGTAAAGAACGGATTCTTGCGAAAATCCTTTCCAATAATCTGGGAGTGAAAATAATCTCCAGTATGTACCGGCACTAATTTGTATTGCCGGCAAAATATGCTATAATATGCGTGTATTGTGGGTTGGTTTGGCACATGGTATATGAGCAGAAGGTGAGGAATATTAATGAATGAACAAAATATGACAAGGCGAAAAGAGGTTGATCTGGAAATTACAGATTTTTTATGGGAAATTGTAAGAAATTGGAGAGTTATTGCAATCTGTCTGATAATAGGAGCCGTTTTATTATGCGGTTATCAGTATATAAAAGACAGCAGGAATGCAGATACAACAGCGGATGAAGTTGTAGAAGAATACTCCAAAACAGTGCATGAAATGAAAGAAGCTCTTGGGGCACAGGATTTGGATCAAGTCTATGGTGCAGTCGCAATTAAAAAGCAGCTGGATGAGAAAAGCGATTATGCAGATAACTCCCCATTAATGGCTGTTAATCCGTATGCAGAGAATTTAATTTTGTTACAGTATCGTGTGCAGAGTGATGAAGGAAATGCTGCAGAACTTGCAGCAATTTATCAGGATTATCTTATGTATGGTGAACTGGCATCGGAAATGATTGACTGTGACAGCCGGAAAGATGAAACAATATATGCGAAGGAAACTTATGAGACTGGCTTTACAGTACGTATTCGTGGAAGCAGGGAAGCGGATTGTAAAGAACTTGCAGAGAATGTGAAGAAGGGACTTAGTGCATATGCACAGAGGATGGATGAAAACTTTACTGCACATGAATTAGAACTTGTGAATGAAAGTTCAAATATTATTGTAGATCAGGAACTTGCACAGCTGCAGGATGATACGGCATTGGCAATCAAGAATCTTGGCGAACACTTGGATACAATTAAAAGTAAGATGAATGGTAATCAGTTGGAGCTTTATGTGGAACTTACAGAGAATCAGCCAGAGCAAAATGAGGATAGTGCAGAACAGACAGGCAATGAAGAAGAAACAAATGGATCAGATGTGCCGGAGCAGATTAGTGTACACATTAGTGTATCAAAGTTTATAATTGGTGGAATAATTGGAATAGCACTGGCAATTATTTTTATATTGTTAAAATATCTGCTTTCCGGAAATTTGCGTTCTGAAGCGGAAATTAAGGCACTCTATCATAATGATGTGCTTGGAACAATCCGAAGCAGTGTAGATGGAAAACGCGGTAAAATTGACAAGTGGTACGTTGGAGCGAGATATGGAAAATCCGGTAAAATGTCTCTGGAGCAGGAAGTTGAATTAATCTGTGCCAATATGAAAATTGCTTGTAAAGAAAATCAGAAAGTATACCTTACAGGAAGTGATTTGTCCGGAACTTCGACAGAAATACTGGAAAAAATTAAGGCAGAGTGTGAAAAGAGAGGGTTGACGGTAGTTTCAGGCAGAGAAATCTGTTATTATGCAGAGGCACTTGAAGAACTGGCGAAGATAGGACAGGTTGTATTTATTGAAGAAATGAGAAAGTCCAGATACAATAATATGTATCAGGAAGTGATCCGATGCAGGGAGCATCAGATACCAATTCTTGGTATGATTGTTATAGGGGCTTAAGGAATAAATTAAATTTGGAAGGAACAGAAATGGGCGAAATAACACTGGTAACAGACTTCTTTGATATTGGCAGAGGGCAGGATAAGAATGAAGAGTTGAGAAGGACAGCGTCAAAGTATTTTGATGAGTTCAGACGTTGGGCAAGAATACAGAATAAATTAATTGTGTATACGGATTCAAAGAGTGCAGAGACAATCAAGGCAATTCGTGCAGAGTATGGTTTATTAGATAAGACAGTTATCGTGGCAACGGACAATCTCTTTGAATTAGAAGGGGATTTGCTTGCAAGAATGGAGAAAGCATCCAGAAATCAGGACTTTCTGGATTTTCGATATCTGCCGGAAGCATCATCGAATAATCCAAAATATGATTACCTGTGGATGATGAAATACTATTTTATGAATGATGCCTATGAAAAGGGACTTCTGACAGAAGATGTGGTCTGGATGGATTTTGGATTTGATCATGGTGGAATTACTTACAGTGATGAGAAGGACTATGATTTTCTGTGGAATTATGATTTTAATGGAAAAATCCATATTTCATGTCTGTATGACCCGGATGCAAGGATTGGCATGGAGACGCTTCAGTTTCAAAATGACTGTGTGATGGGATGTATGTATGGGTTATCCAGGGAATTAGTACCGACCTTCTGGAAATTGGTAAGAAATGCAATGGAAGCACTGTTAATGTTGGATTGTGTGGATGATGACCAGCAACTGGTACTTATGGCGTATAAGGCAAGACCGGAACTTTTTACCGTGCATGTGACCGGGTGGCAGATGATTATGAAGGAAATGGGTGCAGATCATATGAAAATAAAACAGAAAGAAGCACCAAAACAGGAGAATAAATATAAAAAGATTTTAAGACAGACATTCAGAAAAATTATTCCAAATAAAAACGATCTGAAACGGAACTATGCAAAGAGAAGTTATGATGCAGCGATACGTGTTTATGGAAAGTAAAAGAAAGACAGATTCTGTGGAGAGATGATATGACAGAAACAGATTTACTGGTAATTGTGCCACATGAGGATGATGAGCTTGCTATTGCGGGAGCAATGATTTATGGAGCGGTACAGCAGAAAATGAATATAAAAGTTGTGTTTGTCACGAACGGAGATTATTACAGACATGAAGGGATTATAAGAATCCGCGAGGCTGAGGAGGCATTGGGGGAACTTGGTGTTGCGCCGGAAAATATTATCTTTTTAGGATATGGGGATCAAACACAGACCAGACACTTGTATAATAGTGTACCGGAAGAAATCGTTGCTTCTTATAATGGAAACATCCGTACCTACGGAACAGATAAACATCCAGAATTCGCAATGACTGAATATGGTGTACACCATGCATATACTCGTGCAAATTATAAAAATGATATAAAGGCAGTCATTCAGAAATTCTATCCGTCTATTCTAGTGACAACAGATTGGGATAATCATATGGATCATCTGGCATTGTCGCTCATGGTGGATGAAGTTCTGGGAGAACTGCTAAGAGAAGATACATCTTATCATCCGCTTGTGTTAAAAGCACAGGCTTATAATGGAAAATGGGAAGGACATCCAGATTATTACAGTGAAAATAATGTGACGGAACTTGTGAATGAGGCAGATGGAACGGATTATATCCATTCATTGGATAAATGGGAAGAGAGGATTCGTTTTTCTGTACCGGATCAATGTAAAACAGCTTTACTTAAGAAAAATATTTTATATAAGGCTGCAAAAAAGTACCGTTCCCAGAGTGTAGATTTAAAGGCAATACAGTTCATCAATCTGGATATGGTGTATTGGAGAAGGCCAACAGAGAGTCTCAGTTATCGTGCAAAGATTGAAACAAGCTCTGGTAATGCGGCTTATCTGAATGATTTCAAGTGTGTTGACTGTTCCGATATTATCCATGGAATGTGGGTTTATGATGCAGGCATTTGGATACCTGAGAAAACTGATGCTGAAAAGAAGATTGTAGTAACATTAGAAAAAAAGGCAAGAATCAGAGAGATTCATTTATTTGAAAATCCAGATGAGGACTGCATAATTCATAGAATAAAAATAACCTTTGGAAATGGGTGTGTAATACATACAGGGGAGTTGAATCATGACGGCAGCCGTACTGTCATAAAAGTACCGGAAATGGAGCTGACGGAAAGAGTGGAACTCGTGCTGGAAGAGGTGGAGGGATCGGCGGCTGGACTGACAGAGATTGAGATATATGAGACAATCCGGGAGATAGAGGATTATAGATTGCCATTGCCGTTGTGGAATGAAACACCGGAGAATTACCGGAAAATTGGAAATTTTTACGGATGCAGAATGGAACAGAAATGGTTCAAGTTTGTAAGTTTTGGAAGAGTCCGGTTGTGGCCGGATAAGTATTTCTTAATGAAGCGATATCCAGAGTTAAAGGAAAAAGAATCTTTTCTGGTATTTTGGAAAGCTTATTTTCGTTTTGTTAGTGAAAAGTTGAGTGAAAAGAAAAAGCAATATTAAATTTGGAGATGGAATGAAATGACAGCAGTGATAAAAGCAATTGGAATCCTATTGCTGCAGATAATCATATATTATTTATTTGGGACAATGTTTGAATTGTTTTGCAGAAAAAAACATGGCGTTGTTTTTAAGGAAATCAGTGGATTTCTGGTATATCAGGTTTTGTTTCAAATCTGTGCGCTTCCGATGATCAAGGCAGATCAGACACTTGCCAGACTTGCAGTTTTATGGGGTGTGATTGTAATCACATGTTGTATTGGTACTGCAATTTTTTGCAGGGAACGGATCGCAGAAGATATTGAAATGATCATCAAAGCGTTTTTTAGACATAAAGTATGGTTCCTTCTCATGGGATGTTTTCTTTTTGCAATGTGTTATTATGTGTCCATTAATGGGGAGATGAATGATGATTCTACCTATTATATTGGGCTGATCAATACAACACTGACATCAGGACGTTTATATAAATTTAATGCTTATACAGGTGAACAGGTGCATTCTCTGTATCTGAGAAGAGCATTGGTTACTTTTGATATTAATACAGCAGTTGCCTGTAAAATATATCATATTCATCCACTTGTGATCACAAGAATAACACGTGCAAGCTTGAATATGATCCTTACAGCAGGGGCAGTATATCTGATCGGACGAAATCTTTTTCAGGAAGAGAAGGATGCATTCTGGAAGGCAGGAACATTTACCTGTATTGCCCTGGCATGCAATTTCCTTTTTGATAATACGATTTATACGAGTGCGGCTTTTTTGCTACACAGAGCTTATGAGGGAAAAGCATATGCGGGAAATATGCTGCTGCTTTTTACAATCTATCTGTGTATACTATATATCAGGCAGAGAGATAAATGGAATTGTATCTATCTGATCTTGACATTGTGGGCATGTATTGCAATTTCGTCATCTGCTATTATGGTAACAGGAGCAGCATGTGGAGTATTATTAATACCAGTTGTATTTGAGAAACTGATAAGAAGAATAAAACGGGATAAAAATTATGACTAATGCAGAAACAATATGGAATGTCATCTCCTGGTATTATGGGAATAGCACAGCAATCGGTCTGATGCTGGTATTGATGACTGTCTATTTGTTGGAACGAAAAAAAGAATATCGATATTATACATTCAGTTGTGCAGTTCTTATGTTTTTGATTTTAAATCAGTTAACCTACCGCATTATCGAACGATTGGGAGAGGGAGATACGTATTATCGCTTTTTATGGATATTCCCGGTCTCATTGATCGCCGCATGGGGGGGATTGAGGCTCATCGAAAAAATGAAATCAAAAATGGAGAAAGTTATCTGTGTTGCAGTTATGGTTTGTCTGATATTCCTGTATTCTGGAGGAAAAATATCTGACTGGGTGACTCTGCCAGAGAACATCTATCAGATTTCTGAAGATAAAATTCAGGTGGCAGATCTGATTGAAGAGGTGACAGGAGGGGAGCGGGTCATCGTATATGCAGAAGATGAATTGATGTATGGAATCAGGGAATATGATGCGAATATTTGTCTGGCAGCAGAAGGAGAGCGAGAATATCTTTATCATATCATTACAGAAAATGATTCGAATGCCAGCGGGAATCTGATGCTTGGAATCTTAGTAAATGCAAAGATTGACTATATCGTTGTGAGAAAAGAGTATACCGGAGCTAAAGCAGCTTTAAATGGTGGCGGATGTGTAGAAGTTGGACAGACAGATAATTATATATTATATTATGTGAATCAGGAACAATTAAAAGAAGATTTGTATCACACATATGATTCGGACTGGAAGACAGATGCTGGAATTTGCAATGTGGAAGATGTTATGATCAAAGGACTTACACAGGAACAGCAGTTTCTCTTTTATGGGGATGGAAGATTAGATGAATTTAATAATGACATTGGAGAGAACCGGATTCTATGCGATGGATCAGAAGAATTCTATAGTAAAGAATATGGAGATTACATTGTTTGTAAGGTAGACAATCAAAGTCAGGGCATTACAGAACAGATTATGAAGAAGATTGAGAGTGAGGAGCGGAAGAAAAAGCCAATCTTACTCTTTTTAAATCGTCCGTTGATCCGGGGAGAAAAAAGTGACAGGCTTCTTGACTGGATAGAAGAAGGCAACAGTTATATACAGGCAGTATATGCGGAGAATGCAGACGAGAGTAGAAAAGATATGCTGACAGAGAAGGTATTTCAGTGTTATATTACAAATAATGTAGCAGAAAATGCATTGTTGGTGCAGGTGAGGGGAGAATAGTGTGGCAATTCCACAGGGAATGTGATAATCTAATAAGATACGTACGAGAGTAAATGAGGGATAAAAAATGAAATTATCATTAGTAGTACCATGTTATAACGAAGAGGGGAATATTCGTGCTTTTTATACAGAAGCAAAGCGGGTATTCGATGCAGAAGATTACGAGTATGAAATTATTTTTGTCAATGATGGAAGCAGAGACAAAACACAGGAGGAACTAGAGAAAGTATATAACCTTCACGAGACCAATATTGTGATAGAAATGTTTTCAAGAAACTTTGGGAAAGAAGCTGCTATCTATGCAGGATTCCAGAAAGCATCTGGTGATTTGGTGACCGTTATTGACGCCGACTTACAGCAAAGACCGGAAATTGTTGTAAAAATGGTAAAAATATTACTTGAGAATGAAGAATACGATTGTGTAGCGGCATATCAGGAAGAGCGACACGAAGGGAAAATGGTTGGCGGTCTCAAGAATATGTTCTACAAAATCATTAATAAGACAAGTGAGATTGAATTTTATCCGGGGGCATCTGATTTTCGTACTTTTCGCAGAACTGTTGTGGATGCAATTTTAAGTTTGCCGGAATACCATAGATTTTCAAAAGGTATTTTTTCATGGGTCGGATTCAATACATGTTACATTCCATACATAGCGGAGGAACGTAATGCAGGGGAGACAAAATGGTCAGTCAGCAAGCTTTTCAAATATGCGATTGAAGGGTTTATTTCTTATACAACTTTTCCTCTTAAAATCGCAACCGGAATAGGATTATTTACTTCTTTATGTGCGATTATTTATTTGTTTGTAGTAGTAATTCAAAAACTGTGTTTTGGAAATCCTGTGCCTGGATATCCGACTATTGTTGTATTGATTCTTCTACTTGGTGGAATCCAGCTTACAATTCTTGGAATTATTGGAGAATACTTAGCAAGAATGTATATTCAGGGCAAGCATAGACCTATCTATATTGAGAAGAAATTATTAGACTATAAGAAGGATGATCATGAAGAAAATTAAAAGATTACTATTAAAGTATAAAGAAGTTATTATGTACCTTATTTTTGGAGTGGCTACAACATTGGTAAACTGGGTGGTATATAGCCTGCTAATGAAGACATCTGCTGTCAACATGACGATAAGTAACGCAATCGCATGGTTTACAGCTGTTGTGTTTGCTTATATAACCAATAAACTATTTGTGTTTGAGAGTAAGTCATGGAATGTGGCAGAAGTGTGGAAAGAAGTTGTAAAGTTTTTTGGAGCACGTATAGCTACAGGAGTGGTTGAGATTGGCGGACTTCCACTATTATATTATATTGGAGTGAAGCAGAGCTTATTTGGAGTGGAAGGCTTCGTTGCTAAGATATTGGTAAGCGTAATTGTGGTAATACTGAATTATGTGTTTAGCAAAATATTTGTATTCAATAAAAAGGATAAATAAGCATGTCTTGTACAGGAAAATCAAGGGAAAAATGGCTCGCGGGAGCAGCAGTCCTTATATGTGGTTTGGTGACACATGGATATATATTGACAAATAAAATCAGTTATCATGATGACAGTGTCAATTATTTTGGAGTAGGTACGACATTTGAATCCGGCAGATGGGCGCTTGGATTAATTCAGAAGTTTCTTACAAAAATTGACTTTTTTAACTATAGTAGTTCCTGGTGGAATGGATTACTCAGTATTTTACTTGTTGCAGTATGTGCAATGATTTTGTCAGAATTATTTCAGATAAAACATACGGGATATGCTGTTTTAGTGGGGGTACTACTCATTTCATTTCCGGCGATGACTTCATTATTTGCTTATATGTTTACAGCTCCTTACTATATGTTTGCTGTATTATTAATGATAAGTGCTGTTTATATGACTGTGAAATATTCTTACGGATTTTTGCCGGCAATAATAATGATGGGATTCTCAATGGGAATCTATCAGACTTATTTTGGGGTGGCAACGACACTTTTTGTTTTGATACTAGTAAGTGATGCAGAAACAAGGAATTTTATAGAGAATATCAAAGAGGCTTTTAAATATTTGTTAACCCTTTTAGGAGGAATACTTTGTTATTTTTTAGGTAATACAATCTGTATTCGCAATTTTCATGTTACATTATTAGATTATCAGGGAATTAATGATATGGCGGATGTTACGGTCAAATCATTGATTGGTTCTGTGAAGAACGCATATATTGGTTTTTTACAACCTATATTAGGGGAGTTTTGTGGCATTTCAAATCAAAAAGCGGTTCGCATTCTTTATCTGGCAGTTTACCTTATGGTTGGAGTGTTAGTGCTTAGACGTTTATGCAAGAGGGGGATGGAACTGTGGAATAGAATATATTTCTTTGTATTGTGTTGCTTGATACCATTGTCTATTAGTATCATCTATGTTATGGCAGTTTCTGATAAGACGGTAATCCATACTTTGATGATTTATCCATATGTATTTGGATTGATTTATCCAATCGTGCTTCTGGAAAAAGAAAATCTGAAAGGAAAATTCTGGAAAGGTATTTCGGTTTTCTATTGTACAGTTGCAATATTGTTATCAATCTATTATATCCGGTTAGATAATATAGCGTATTTGAAAGCAAATTATCAACAAGAGACAGCAACAGCGTATTATACAGAAGTGATTTCACAGATTAAAAGCACAGAGAAATATAATAGTAACTTGCCAGTATTGTTTTATGGAGCGGCAGGAAGCATGGATGACTCGATTCCAATTTTGTGGAGGTTTGATGATATTCAGCTGCAGGGATATAGTAATAATATGCATGATTTTATTTCATATTATGCAGGTAAAGAATTTTTGGAATTACATTGTGGCTATACTTATCAGGAACCTGAGAATCGGGAGACGATTATTGCAAGTGAAAATTTTCAGAAGATGCCTTGTTATCCATGCGATGGTTCCATAAAAATTATTGATGGAGTGGTTGTTGTTAAGTGGTCAAATTTTGAAGTGAGATGAAAGAAAAATGAAGAAAAAAGTATTAGTCATAGGTGGAGCAGGATTTATCGGATCGAATCTTTCAAGGCATCTGATAAAAAATGATATGGAAGTATACTGCTTCGATATGTCAAAACCTGTGCATGAAATAGCAGGCGTAAATTATATATGTGGGGATTTCTTTGATGATTACACACTGGAACATGCATTAGAAGGTATGGATTATGTAGTACATGCTCTCAGCACTGTAAATCCTGGAAATTCCAATGAAAAGTATCTTCAGGGATATGAGAGGGACTTTATCCAGACAACAAAGCTTTGTAAGATGATCACTGACCAGAAGATACGGATGATTTTTCTGTCTTCCGGTGGAACAGTGTATGGAAATCAGGAGATACAGCCTATAGTGGAAGATGCACTTCCAAGACCGATTAATCATTATGGTAATGTAAAGCTTTGTATTGAAAATACAATTCGAACATTTAATTATCAGGCACATACAAAGATTCTGATTGCCCGGATATCAAATCCATATGGACCGGGACAGGATTTTAATAAAGGTGTCGGATTTATTGATGCCGCTATTAAGAAAACCATCCGAGGAGAGAAAATTGAAATTTGGGGAGATGGCAATAACGTCAGGGACTATATTTATATTGACGATGTATGCAGGATGTTGATTTCATTATTCAACTATCAGGGAAATTATGATACTTTTAATATCAGCTCGAATACAGGAACTTCTCAGAGAGATATTATTCGAATGTTGGAAGAAATGCATCTTGCACCGGAGGTAGTGTATCTTCCGGCGAGAAGCGTGGATGCCAAGAAAATTATTCTCAATAATGAACGGATTATGAGTATCCATGAGGTACCGTTAGTACCTATTGTGCAGGGAATTGAAAACTATTACCAGTGGCTTAAGAAGGAGATTTAAGTGATTTACGAATTAAGGAAACAGATAGAATATTTTCTTAGAAATAAAATATACATGGTATCGCTTATAATTGCAGCAGTTGCAGGATACGGTTATGAAATCACACACTCTTCACTGGGAATCGATGATGTGTGCATTGGTCTATACTTTGATGACGGACTGGGTGTTTCCATTGGGCGATGGTCTTTCTATGTGATTAATAAACTGTTTCATGTGACAGGGTTTGAACCGTTTATTATGGAGTTTGCTGCAGTATTGATTCTGATGTTTGCAGCAATTGTCTGGTCAGCAGTATTAAGGTATATTCTCGGAGATAAGCTGCCGATTGCCTGCTATGCGGTATTTTCAGCTATGTTTTTAGATTATTCTCTGATTGCAGAGGTATTTATTTATTATTTGCAGAATGGAGTACCAATTATTTATACACTTGTTGGAATGGCGGTTTTTGATTTCTACTATTTGTATACACATGATCTGGAGCAAAAACAGCGGATTCTGCATAAACTGGGAATGAGCCTTTTGGTATCGGTATCGGTCGGATTTTATGAGGCAGCGGCAAATGTTTTTCTTACCGGGGTACTTTTGATTATGATTGTAGACTGCTTTGGTGCAAATCATATGCAGATCCGAAAATTTAAACAATTTTTCATGAGCCTTTTTCTTGTTGGAAGAGTTCTTGTATATGCGATCGTGGAGAGGTCGTTGATTACAAAAGTCTGTATGGCAATATTTGGAATTGAGTCATACAGCTATCGTAGTGCTGGAAGTATGTTGCGAATCTTAAAATATCCAGGCAGAATCCTTACGATTATCCGGCAGATTTTGAGGGATTATGTATTTGTCGGGTTAGCTTATTATCCGATTGGTTTATTCGTGGCCACAAGTATTTTGTTTATAGTTATTATTATTGCGGGTTCCATTTACAAAAAGAATTTATATATTTTGTTTCTTGGCATTATTTGCTATGGATCTATTTTCGTGTTGTCACTGCCGCAGGGGGATGCACTTCCATATCGGTCCAATCTGATGATAGCATTGTTAGTTGCAATGGTACTATTCTATCTGACTTATGTGATTCTGAAATGCAGATACCAGCTGATCAATGTAATTGGAATGGTTCTGGTAATCTCTGTTGTATATAATTCGGCGTTTGATCTGAATCATTGGTTTGCTTTTGAATATGAGAAGAATCAGAGTGAGCTGGCAGTGGTAGATCAGGTAGCATATGATCTTCAGAAAGGTGGGTATAATATTGCAGAAAAACCGGTTGTATTTATCGGTAGTTATGAACTGAATCCTGCAATTCTGGAAAAGTGTTCCATGGGTTCCGACACACCGGGATATTCGGTGATCAAAGACCTGAACGACTGGATGGAGGAGGAAACTGGAGAACGGTATGTCTATGTGCAGACACTTTCCTGGTCACTGATCGACTGGGCGATTCCGGGATTCTATATCTATGAAGGATATAACCGAGAAATGATAAGACTGTTCGAAGAGCGCGGATATCAATTGATCTGGGGTGGAACCGAACTCTATGAGAAAGCGTTGGAACAGGAAGAACAATTGAATGAATATCCGTTAGAAGGGTATATCAGGGAATATGATGATTATATTGTGGTAAGATTTTAGTGACTTGGAATTTATGAAGTAAATGATATGTGATATTTTTCTGAATGAAAGAGGGAAAAATGTTTTATAGTGAGCGAGATGCAATTGATATTTATGAAAGAAAATATTCAATACAGGAAATTTGGTGGATGGATGAAGATGACAGGCTTTTATTTGCTCCAGTCAGGCGTAACAGAAATAGGATCAGAAACATTGTGAGGAATGCAGTAGAAGCAATTGAACTTGGAATACCAATGCCGCCAATCTATGTTTCGGAACAGCAAAATGGAGACTATCTTGTTCTGGAATCCAAAGATACCATATATAGTCTGTTACAGTTTTTGAAAAATAATATGGGAATCGAAATTGACCAGGATGATGCAGATCGCCGAATGAGTTTCTATGAGATTGATCATGAAAATCCAAGATTAGCCAGTATGATCATGCGCACAGTGGTTCCTGTTCAGATTATTGAATACCGATCGCCGAAATACATGCATATGCTGACAGGAAAATTTATCGAAAACTGGACGGAAAACAGGGAATATGCAATACGCAAGATTATCTATAAAGACTCAAGGATAGAGTTGATCGAAAGAATCAGAGAAGTACTTTGTAAATTTCAAAGAACGGGATTGGTTAGATCATTAAATGAAATAAATATTTTTTATATGCTTGTTATTTGGATGGCATATACAAATAAAGTAAATGTGGATGAAGACAGATATATTACGAATGAACAATATCTGTTGGAAAATGCAATCTATGAAATGGATAATCTGAGAGATGGATATATTGACGACTTTGTAGAATGCGTTTTGCATACATGCAGTAGGTGTGAAGAGATTGATTATGAAAAAACAGTGAGGATTGTAAATAGAAGATTTGATGAGAAATATAAGTCTATATTTATGGCAATTGCAATTTGTATGAATGACATACGTGGAAATTTGAGGGAATTATATGACGAGAGATCATATTTGTACAGCATGCTGCATGACACATCGGTAACCTATGCTAATATAAGTCGATGGATTAATTATCTGAGGAGATAAATAAATGATAAATGAGCTGACAATTAAAGGGTTAAAATGTTTTGAAGAGGCAGAGTTTCACTTTAAAAATCTGACACTGCTTGCAGGAAAAATTCCATGGGAAAGTCGACCGTTATTCAGGCATTGCTTGCAATGATACAGAAGGGAAAGAATCCTTTTCGCGGAGAATATATAGATATCGGAAAAATCAGTGAGTTAAAAAATAAATATGTAGGCAGTAAAGAAATCGAGATTACGGTAAACCAAAAAATTATCAGACATATGACAGATGATAAGAATGATGTGATAAGTGAAGGAAAACTTTCGGATGAAATGTCCTTTAAATGTCTGGCAGCAAGAAAGTGTCACTGCAACTGCACTGGCAGAGGCCGCAGAGAATGGATTTTCACTATTATCATTCAAGTCTGAAAAATATACGGATTGTGTGTTAGATATACAAAAAGGCAGCCAAAAATATGAGGTGTTATCTATATATTCACCACGATATCTTGCACAAAATCATTACATAGACCTAAATATAGACAGATGTGATTATCTGAAAATCAGATATGAGGGGACAAGAATAGATTGTAGTTTGTTGGAGAAAAAGTCAGGTCCGGATCAGCTTAAAGAAAGCGAATATAAGCAGTTACTAGGAACATTGGATAAATTTGTTCAGCACGAATCGTGGGATACGATAGATCGGGATGATGGGTTGGAATACAAAAAGTATCGTGGCGCAGGTAAGAAAAATTATTTTGCAGGATATTCTCAGACGATCATGAAATTTCGATATAGTGGAAAACAGCGTGTATTTGGATATCGAAAAGGAGACAGATTCCGCGTGATTCTGATAGAGAGAGATCATAAAATAAGTAATAATGGATAAATATAATATGCAAAAAAAGAAGAAAATCATTGAGTAAATTGTCAGTGATCTTCTTCTTTTTTTGTTTTACAGAAAATACTTATTCATTATCCAAATCAGGATAAATTACATAAATTTTATCTAAACCGTAGTATTTTGCAATATACACATTTGGAAATGGTTCATCAGCATCTTTCCCATTCAGATCTAATAAGCCATATTTACAGCTATACTTGGTTGTGGAAGTAATAATTGGTACACCAATTGTCATGTTGCCGGAATTTACAGAGTTCTCTATTGCAGCATCACGAACTGCCTGTTCCTTATGCACACGGTAAATATCGTAGGAACCTTCCCAGTACGACATCAGACTGCTCACCAGAAGATAAATGCAGACACACAGAGAGATACATTCTAAGCGTGCAGATCCACGTAATAATTGCAGCAGCTGGACAATCCCAATCAGAAGAAACACAATTCCATTGGCAAGGCTTCGCTCTGGCAGGTAGCTTGCAATCATAAGCATGCCGGAAGATATGATACTGATGAAAAAGAAGGAGAGTGCAATGAGAATTTCTGTCTTATTCAATTTGTGATAAATCGCAATGCCAAGAAGTACAAAAAACAGAATCAAAGGGATCCGACAGGCATTATAATATTCTGTAAATATCTCAATCGCATTTTTAAAAAGCAGCGAAAGCGACAGATTTTCGGAGAACTTGGCGCTTCCGGAAGGACTTAACAGTAAGATCAGATATCCAAGAGCACCGCATACAATCGGAAGAACATAAATGAATAATTTTCGGAAACTTTTCTGTCCGTACATTGTAATGCACAGAAGAATAAATCCGGTAAAGATAACGGAAAAAGATACATTCTCTGAGTAATTTCCAAAAAGGAATGTAAATACACAGAACAGGATCAACTTCCAGGTTTGTTTGGACAGAGAATTTCCTCGTAATAAAGCAATATAGACTGACAGGAAAATCAGAGCAAACAGATAACTCCACATATAATTAATGGAACCATCCATCCATAAAAAAATCTGACCATAGGCAGGCATATAAAGCCATAATAAAGTTGGAATTGCAAAAAAAAGTAAAAGGCTGCAAGCTTTTTTATGAGAAGTCAAATGATAAATGCTTAATATAAGCAACACAAAAAGAAATGCATTCACGAGATTGAAAATCCACTTGGAACCAATCAGAAAAAGCATAACAAAAAAGTGGGAAACAAGGCGTCCGTTGCCATACTTTGTATAGTGTACAGCCAGGGACGAAAAAATCTGCCCAATGGAAGTCATACGTGAGCCATCGGATAAGTTGAACATATAGCTGTAATCATCGGCTGCGTAGGGAGTCCAATGATTAAAAAGTAATGCAGTAAAAAATAAAATTATTGAACCAAGTATTAATTTATTGTATTGTCTAAAAAAATTTTTATTCATAAATGTTTTACCCTATTTATTAATTATAATTTAAAATTTGTTACGAAGCCTTGAAGGCAGACACGGGTTATTGTAGCATAATAAATAAAAGCTTGCAAATTCTTAGGTGAGTGAGAGCAGGCGTTAAAATTGTTTTTCACAGAGTATTATGTTAGAATAATCTGGTTGAATTTTGAAAATATGTAAAACATAGGGAGATAATATGTATCGGCGAAAGAATAAAGGCTGGTTAAAGCATTTGGATTTTATTATTCTGGATCTGCTTTGCCTGCAGGTCTGCTTTGCATTAGCATATTTTAGCAGACATGGTTTGGGAGGAAATCCACATAAAGTTATTTATCAGAATATGATGCTTGTTCTTGTGCTTTTTGAATTTATATATGCATTTTTTTTAGAAGGTTATAAGGATATTTTGAGACGAGGTCATTATGTTGAGCTTGTGTCAGTCGTAAAACAGGTATGCATACTTGAATTATTTATAAGCTTTTACCTGATTGTTGTAAAAGATGGAGATGATTTTTCAAGAACAGTATTGTTTCTTCTTGGAATTTATCAATTGGGAATAGGGTGGATGACCAGAACATTATGGAAACTTCATGTAAAAAAATATCAGACAGAGGAAGGAGATTGCTCTCTTTTATTGATTACAACATCAAAAATGGCAGAAGAAGCATTAAAGAGAATCAGAGAGAATAACTATCAAACTTATAAGTTGTCAGGTATTGTTTTTATGGATTGTATGAAACAAGAGAAGCAATACCAAAATATCCAGATCGTTTTGGAAGAAAATATGGCAGAATGGGTATGCAAGAACTGGGTAGACGAAGTGCTTATTGTTTTGCCAAATGATATGTCATTTCCTGCAAAGTATACACGTGAGTTTTCTGAGATGGGGATTGTGGTTCATTACACGATTATGCAGGATGGCTTGACACAAAGTGAAAATCAGACTGCTGAAATGGTATGTGGATATTTAGTACTTACATCCAGTATTCGAATTGTGAGCAACAAAGAATATTTTATGAAAAGGACGCTCGATATAGCTGGTGGGCTGGTGGGAACCGCCATTACGCTTATACTTATACTTTTTTTGGGACCTATTATTTTTATAAAATCTCCAGGACCGATTTTTTTTAAACAGGAGAGAGTGGGACAAAATGGCAGAAAATTTAATATGTATAAATTCCGGACGATGTATCTGGATGCTGAAGAACGAAAAAAAAATCTTTTGGAGCAAAATCAGATAGCGGATGGTATGATGTTCAAAATGGAGAATGATCCAAGAATTATTGGTAGTAAAATTGATCAGAAAACAGGGGAGTATATACCGGGAATTGGAAACTGGATTCGCAAACTAAGCTTAGACGAGTTCCCACAGTTTTTTAATGTTTTAAGGGGAGATATGTCATTAGTGGGGACAAGACCACCTACAGTAGATGAATATGAGAAGTATAAATTGCATCATAAAGCAAGATTGTCGGTAAAGCCTGGTATTACAGGACTTTGGCAGGTCTCAGGAAGAAGTGAAATTACAGATTTCGAAGAAGTAGTCAAACTCGATACAGAATACATTTGTCATTGGAGTATGGCAAATGATATTAAAATATTATTGCGGACAGTTCAAGTTGTGATATCTGGAAAAGGAAGTATGTAAAAGATGCAGAATGTATTTATAATAGGGTCAAAAGGGATACCGGCGGCATATGGTGGGTACGAAACTTTTGTAGATAAATTAGCAGAATATCATCGTAATAATGATAAGATAAAGTATCATGTAGCATGTAAGGGAAAGGAGAATAAAGAGTATATATATCATAATGCAAGATGTTTTATGATAAAAGTACCTGATATTGGATCGGCACAAGCTATTTATTATGACGTAGCTGCGTTAAAAGAGTGTTGCAGATATATAGAGAAAAAGCAGGTAAAACAGCCTGTTATTTATATATTAGCGTGTCGTATTGGACCATTTATAAGGCACTATGTAAAAAAAATACATAAGCTTGGAGGAAAGGTATATGTCAATCCGGATGGGCATGAATGGATGCGGCAGAAGTGGAATGCTTATGTACGAAAATATTGGAAAATATCAGAACAAATGATGGTAAAAAATGCAGATTTATTAATTTGCGACAGTAAAAATATAGAGCAATATATAAAAAAGGAATATGAGAAATATTATCCTAAAACCACGTTTATTGCATATGGAACGGAAATAAGAAAGAGTCAGATGGCAGATTCAGATGAAAAATTAAAAAAATGGTATGCAGAGAGAAAAATTCACCCTAAGCAGTATTATCTGGTAGTTGGAAGGTTCGTTCCGGAAAATAATTATGAAGTAATGATAAAAGAATTTATAAAATGCAAATCCGAAAGAGATTTTGTTCTTATCACGAATGTAAATGATAAATTTTTAAAAGAACTTGAATTTAAAACCGGTTATTCCAAGGATTCCAGAATTAAATTTGCGGGTACAGTATATGACTCAGAAATGTTAATGAAAATTCGGGAAAATGCATATGGATATTTTCATGGTCATGAAGTGGGAGGAACTAATCCAAGTCTTCTGGAAGCTCTGGCGAGCACACAACTTAATTTGCTATTGAATGTAGGATTTAACCGGGAGGTAGCAGAGGACGGCGCAATGTATTGGTCAAAAGAAGAGGGGAATCTTGCTGGCTTGATAGAAAGAGCGGATCATTTAGATCAGTCTGAGATAAATAAATATACAGAAAGAGCAAGAAAAAGAGTATGTGACTGGTATAGTTGGGAGTATATTTCCGGACAATATGAAAAATTGTTCCTAAAGTGAATGGATAAATGAAAGGAAAAAATTTTTGATAAAAAGAGTAATAGCGTTACTTAAACTTAAAATAAAGTGGAAAAAAAGAAATCGACATAATATGACATACTTGACTAATTTATGTGATATAGAACAAATACACGTTGGAAGATATACATATGGACCAATATGTGTTGAAACATTTGGATGTGAGAATACGAAACTGATAATTGGTCAATTTTGTTCTGTTGCTCAAAACGTTCGTTTTGTTCTGGGGGGAGAGCACAGGCTGGATTGTATTTCTACATATCCATTTCAGGCGAAAGTGCTAAAAAAAGAAGGGGAGACTCAGGCGAAAGGAGATATTATTGTAAATGATGATGTCTGGATTGGTGATTCAGCCCTCATTCTTTCAGGAGTAGAGATTGGACAGGGAGCAGTGATAGCGGCCGGCGCAGTTGTGACGGAAGATGTTCCGCCATATGCAGTTGTCGGCGGTGTACCTGCCAGGGTTATAAAATATCGGTTCACGGATGAAGTGATAAAGGAACTGGTAAAAATTGATTATGATAAAGTCGACAGGAAATTTATAGAGCTCCATGAAGATATTTGGTATAGAAAAGTGATGAACCCAGAGAGTGCACGGGATTTTTTAAGGGAATTAGATAGATGGCAGAGCAGAAAAATTATGCATTAACAATAGCAATACCTACTTATAATCGTCTGGAAAAATTAAAAATATGTTTAAAACGATTGATGGAACAGAAAAAAATAGAACAAATTGAGATTATTGTTTCAGACAATGATTCTACGGATGGAACTGGTGAGTACATGACCGAATTGGTGAAGAAAGCAGAAAATATCCATTATTACAGAAATACAGAGAATGTAGGACCAGATAAAAATTTCCTAAATTGTTTTGATAAGGCTGTGGGTGAGTATGTCCTTTTACTGGGAGATGATGATTTTTTACTTCCGATGGCAGTGGAACATCTTTTGGATACATTGGAAAAAAAACCGGTATTTTTGCATTTAAATACTTCTGGGTTAGTAAGTGAGTCACCGTTTGTTTATAATGAGCCGAGATGGGAGGAAACTGGGTTAAAAGTTTATTCTTCCAGAGAAAAATTCCTGGAAGACACCGGAATTTTTATTACATTTATGTCTTCTCTTGTATTTAGAACGGAATTGGTAAGAAGAGTAGAAAATAAAGAACAATATATTGGAACATATTTTATACAGAGCTATATTGCACTGGCAACCATGCGGGAGCAGGGGATATATATTATTGATACCCATAATTATCTTGCAGCCTCCGGTAATGAAACGGTTGGATATGATCTGTATGAAGTATGGTTTTATAATTATCACAAATTGATATTGCAGGGTGGAAAGAATGGGGGCTTTTCTGAAAAAATATTATCAGATATTTATTATAAAACCACTAAAAATACAGTAAGACAATTTGTGATTCAATTCCGTTGCACATGCAAAAATCAGGCAAACTGGAGAAAAACATATGTATGGTCGTGTTTAGAAAAATATCACGATTTAAAAAGAATGTTTTGGATACTTGTGAATTGTCCGGTGGGAATACTTAGATTACTGCATATAGTATGGGGGCAACTTAGAAAAATAAAGAATGTTTTGCATTAATAAACATAATACAGGGAGTTATTCATGGATAATAAAGTAAGAAAAAATTCGATATACAGTTTACTGAAAGCGTTTTCGCAAGTGGTCTTTCCGTTGATAACTTTCCCTTATATCAGCAGAGTGTTACATGCAGAGAATGTAGGAAAAGTGAATTTTGGTAATTCGATTATCAGTTATGTTTCTTTGGCTGCATCATTGGGAATTACAACTTATGCAGTGAGAGAGTGTTCGAAAATAAAAGATGACAATAATAAACTAGAGAATATGGTGGGTCAGATTATTTCCCTTAATATGGTTACTACATTTATTGCATATATAGGTCTGGCACTGGCACTGTTAGCTGCAAAACCATTGGAAAATTATCGGGAAATGATCATTATTCTAAGCACAACCGTATTGTTTACAACATTGGGTGCGGACTGGCTGAATACAGCTATGGAGGATTTTAAGTATATTACAGTCCGTACATTCCTTTTTCAGTTAGTTTCCATTACGGCAATGCTCCTTTTTGTACGGAAACCGGAAGATTATATGCGTTATGCTGTCATTACAGTAATTGCTTCAAGTGGAGCCAGTATTACCAATATGGTATACAGAAGAAAATTTTGTAAAACGAAACTGACATTGAACATTGACTGGAAGAGACATCTGCCACCAGTTCTTTTACTATTTGTAATGGTTCTTGCACAGACTATTTATTGTAATTCAGACATCACGATACTGGGAATCATAAAAGGTAACTATGAGGTTGGACTATATAGCACATCCGTAAAAATATATAGTCTTGTAAATTCTACGATCGCATCCATTGCATGGGTGGTTATGCCGCAGATGACAAAGAATTTTAATGAAGGAAATTACAATGAAATTAATAAATTGTTTCGGTATACATTCAATTTTGTTGTGATTCTTGGACTGCCATGTGTGGTCGGAATCAATATATTGTGTCCGGAGATGATAGAGATTATTGCAGGAAAAGAATATCTGGGAGCGACAGGTTCCCTACATATACTTTCCATTGCATTAGCAATTTCACTTATTGGAGGACTGATTGGAAATGTGTTGCTGCTTCCGGCAATGGAGGAAAAAACATGCCTTATCGCATGTGTGATTTCGGCGATGGCAAATATTATACTGAATCTTTTATTTATTCCAAAGTATGGTATTACTGCTGCAGCAGCTACGACTGCTGTTTCAGAATTAATATCACTCTGTATTGCAATCAGCAGGGTGGATAAGAAAATAAAGCTGATAGCATGCAGGAAAGATTTGATAGGACCAGTAATTGGAGCGGTATTGATCATTTTGATCGGAAAATGCGTTGCAATTGTGACAGAGCATCTTTGGACAAAAACAGTTCTGACAATTTTACTCAGTATGTTAGGATATTTTATTGTATTGATTTTAACTCGGAATGAATTTACAAAAAACATGTCGGAGATGTTATTGGGAAAATGCAGACATAAAAAATAGCAATACATGGATTTTTTTTGGGGGGGGTTGCGTTATGATTTGAGCCATGATATAGTTAATCTATATGTTTACTAGTACGAAAAATAAGGAGATTACAAATGAAAGTAGTATTATTAGCAGGAGGATTAGGAACACGTATAAGTGAAGAATCACAATACAAGCCAAAGCCTATGATTGAAATTGGCGGAAAGCCTATCTTGTGGCATATTATGAAGGAATATTCACATTACGGATTTAATGAGTTTATAGTGTGTGCAGGATATAAGCAGCACGTTATAAAAGAATGGTTTGCAGACTATTTCCTTCACAACAGTGATATTACGTTTGATTATACGAATGGGGACAGAAATGTAATCGTACATGATCAGCATTTAGACAAATGGAAAGTTACTGTGGTTGATACAGGACTTAATACTATGACAGGCGGAAGAATAAAACGCATACAGAAATATGTTGGGAATGAACCGTTTATGATGACATATGGTGATGGTGTATGTGATGTAGATATCAGCAAACTTTTGGAATTCCATAAGGAGCATGGAAAGATTGCTACTTTAACAGCTGTTCTTCAGGAACAGGAAAAGGGAGTCCTGGATATAGATCCCGATAATACAGTTAGAGCATTTAGAGAAAAGAATATGTGCGATGGTGCACCTATTAATGCAGGTTATATGGTGTTGAATCCGGAAATATTCGATTATATTGATGGTGATGATACAGTATTTGAAAAAGAACCACTGGTTAAATTATCAGAACAGGGTGAATTGATGTCATATATGCATAAAGGTTTTTGGCAGTGTATGGATAACAAGAGAGAAATGGATTTGCTTGAAAAGTTATTAAAGAACGGAAAAGCACCATGGAAGAAATGGGAAGATTAATTATGAGTGAACTATTAGAGTTTTATAAAGATAAAAAAGTTCTCGTAACAGGACACACGGGATTCAAAGGAGCTTGGTTGAGTAGAATATTGGTACAAGCCGGAGCTAGTGTGACAGGATATTCATTGGAAGCACCAACTAATCCCAATTTATTCGGATTAGCAGATGTTGAAAATCGGATGAAGTCTGTAATTGGAGATATAAGAGACAGAGAACATTTATTTGAGGTGTTTAAAGAAACACAGCCAGAAATCGTCATTCATCTTGCGGCACAGCCTATAGTACGAGATTCTTATAAGGATCCTGTGTATACATACGAGACAAATGTGATGGGAACAGTTAACATTTGTGAGGCAGTCAGATTAAATCCTTGCGTAAAATCATTTTTAAATGTTACTACCGATAAGGTATATAAGAATAATGAGTGGGAATGGGGATATCGAGAGAATGAACCATTGGATGGTTATGATCCTTATTCTAATAGTAAATCATGTTCGGAGTTGGTAACACATAGTTATATCAATTCTTTTTATGGAGATATGGAAGTAGCGGTATCCACAGCAAGAGCAGGTAATGTTATTGGTGGAGGAGATTTCGCCAATGATAGAATTATTCCTGATTGTGTAAGGGCAGCAGAAAAAAGAGAAGATATTATTGTGAGAAATCCGCATTCGACAAGACCATATCAGCATGTCCTTGAACCGTTGAAAATATATCTGATGATTATGAAAGCACAGTACGAGGATAAGGCCCTGGCTGGATTTTATAATGTCGGACCAGATGACAGAGATTGTATTACTACCGGACAGCTTGTTGATCTGTTCTGTGAAAAGTGGAATCAGGATGAACAAGGAGAGAATTGCGTGAAATGGATAAATAAGTCAGAGATTAACGCACCGCATGAAGCAAATTTTCTCAAACTTGACTGCTCTAAAATTAAGAAGGTGTTTGGATGGAAACCGAGATGGGGAGTAGAAGAGGCTGTTGAAAAGACTGTGGAATGGTCTAAGGTATATTTTAAAGGTGAAGATATTCCTAAATGCATGGATGAACAGATAAAAGAATTTTTTGAAGAATACTAAATAATAAAGATTAGGAGATTGAAATGTCTAATTGGAATAACGAATCAGAAGCAAGAGAACAAATTAAAGCACTTGTTGCAGAATATTATAAAGATTTTAAGAAAACTGAGCAAGATAAAGAGTTTACACCTGGAGACAGAATTTCATATGCTTCCCGTGTGTATGATGAAAAAGAGATGATGGCTCTTACAGATGCTACACTTGATTTCTGGCTCACAACAGGAAGATTTTCGGATCAGTTTGAAAAAGAATTTGCTAATTGGATCGGTGCCAAGTATGCACATTTAGTTAATTCAGGTTCATCAGCAAACCTTATCGCATTTATGGCTCTTACTGCACCAGAACTCGGTGACAGACAGATTAAAAAGGGAGATGAAGTGATTACGGTGGCTTGTGGATTCCCTACAACAGTGACACCAGCTATCCAGTATGGTGCAGTACCGGTGTTTGTTGATGTGACTGTCCCACAGTATAATATCGATGTTGCACAGCTTGAAGCGGCACTCAGCCCAAAGACAAAAGCAGTAATGATTGCTCATACACTTGGTAATCCATTTGATCTGAAGCATGTCAGAGAGTTCTGTAACAAACATAACTTATGGCTGGTAGAAGATAACTGTGATGCTCTCGGAACAAAGTATACAATTGATGGTGAGACAAGATTCTCAGGTACATGGGGTGATATAGGAACCAGTTCATTCTATCCACCACATCATATGACAATGGGAGAAGGCGGTTGTGTATATACAAATAATCCAGAACTTCACAGATTGATTCTTTCTTTCAGAGACTGGGGAAGAGACTGCATTTGTCCTTCAGGACAGGATAATTTCTGTAAACACAGATTTGATGGTCAGTACGGAGAACTTCCGGTAGGATATGATCATAAATATGTATATAGTCATTTTGGATACAACCTCAAGGTTACAGATATGCAGGCCGCTGTTGGATGCGAACAGTTAAAGAAATTCCCTTCCTTTATTGAAAGACGTAGATATAATTGGGATAGATTAAGAAAAAATCTTGAAGAAGTATCTGATAAGATTATTTTACCCGAACCAGCAGAAAATTCTGAACCATCATGGTTTGGTTTCCTTATAAGTGTCAGAGAAGATAGCGGACTGGATAGAAATAAGGTTACAAAGTATATTGAAGAGCATAATGTTCAGACAAGACTTCTTTTTAGTGGTAACTTAATAAAACATCCATGCTTTGACCAAATTCGTGGAACAGATGCATATCGAGTTATTGGTGAGTTAAAAAATACAGACTTTATTATGTCTCATACATTCTGGGTTGGAGTATATCCAGGAATGACAGATGAAAAAATTGATTATATGGCTAAGGTAATAAAGGAAGCAGTTAATCAGTAAAAGGCTAACGATTGGAAGGAAACAAAAATGAGCAACATCAGACTTTTGGATTGTACATTACGTGATGGCGGATATGTAAATGACTGGAAATTTGGTCATGATAATTTAGTTGGAATATTTGAAAGATTAGTGGATGCAAATGTTGATATTATTGAGATTGGATTTTTGGATGACAGAAGACCTTTTGATATTGACAGGAGCATCATGCCTAATACAGCGTGTGCTGAGAAAATATGGAAAGACGTTGAACACAAAAATGTAATGGTTGTAGGTATGATAGATTATGGAACATGTGATATATCGAATATACAACCTTGTTGTGATAGCTTTTTAGATGGTATTAGAGTTATTTTTAAAGAGCATCTTATGAAAGAAGCAATGGAATATTGCCGGCAGATTAAAAAATTGGGATATAAGGTATTTGCACAGCTTGTTTCAGTAACAACATACACAAAAGAGTCAATGTTAGAATTAATTGAACTTGTAAATGATGTTAAGCCATATGCTGTCTCAATGGTGGACACATATGGATTATTGAAACCAAATACTTTGTTAGAGTATTATGAAATACTCGATGAATATGTATACCCAGAAGTGCAAATAGGATTTCATGCACATAATAATTTTCAGCTAGCGTATGCTAATGCACTTGCATTTGTTAGCAAACCAAATAAAAAGCATGACATTGTTGTAGATGGAACATTATTTGGTATGGGAAAAAGTGCCGGAAATGCACCGATCGAGCTTCTTGCAATGTCATTAAATGAGGATTTTAATAAAAATTATCAGATTAATGCAATGCTAGAGTCTGTTGAAGAAAGCATAATGGATTTTTTTGAACAGTCTCCTTGGGGATACAAAATGTTCTTTTATTTGTGTGCATTGAACAAATGTCATCCGAGTTATCTGTCATACTATGAGAAAAAGGAAAATTTGTCCATTTCCAAATTGAATGACATTTTATCAGAAATTGAACCTGTTCCGAAAAAGTTATTATATGATAAAAAAAGTGCAGATGAATTATATACATCTTATATGTCAGCAAACTGTTGTGATGAAGCTGATAAACAAAAACTAAAGGAAGTATTGGAAAATCGTTCTATATTACTTGTTGGACCTGGAAAAAATATTGGTTTACAGTCAGAAAAAATTGAGAAGTATATAAAAGAAGAAAATCCATATGTGATTTCAATAAACTATATACCTGAATCGATTGATGTAGATAGTGTATTTGTGACTAATGTTAAGAGATATCGGCAGCTAGTAACCGTTATGGAAAAAGAAAAAAACAAAAATGTTACCATTATTGCGACAACGAATGTAGAATGTAGAAATGGAAAGTTCGAATATCATATTAATCGGGCACCGCTTCTTGAAAATAATCAAAAAATTAAAGATAGCTCATTTTTAATGATGATAAAATTGTTAGATGAAATTGGTATTGTCAGTGTGACATGTGCTGGTTTTGACGGGTATTCAGAAAAAGAAGATAATTATTTAAATCCGGAGATGGAATACTATTTTGTTAAAAAGGAAGCTTCGAATTTAAATCAGCATATGAGAGAGTCAATTTATGAATATCGTAGAACGATGAACATTAATTTTTTGACCTTTTCATTATATGATCAAGTGGAGGATGTAAACAGTGCAGCATTTTGATGTGGTTGTATTTGATGTAGATGGCACATTACTTGACACATCAGAAGGTGTGTTGGCATCAGTGAAATATACAATAAAAGAACATAATCTTCCAGAGGTAGATGAAGAAGTACTAAAAACTTTTATAGGTCCTCCGATTCAGAATTCCTTTTCTAAGGTATATGGACTCAAAGGAGATATATTACAAGAGTTGGCTACTACATTTAGAAATCAATACAAAGATGTTGATCTTTTAAAGGCAGTGCCATATGAAGGAATATATAGTGTTTTTGAGGCATTAATAAAAGAAGGTAAAAAAGTTGCAATTGCAACATATAAACGACAGGATTATGCTACAAAGATTATGCATCACTTTGGTTTTGATAAATATACAGATATTATTTATGGAGCAGATCACGAAAATAAGCTAAAAAAGAGAGATATCATAGAACTTGCGTTGAAAGATTGTGGCGTGAAAGATTTTTCCAATGCAATTATGATCGGGGATAGTGACAATGATGCAATAGGAGCACAAGAAATAGGAACACAATTTATAGGTGTAACTTATGGCTTTGGTTTCAGCAAAAAAGAAGATATTTGTAAGTATAAAAATGTTGGAAGTGCAGATAGCACACAGGAGTTAGTTTCACTTTTAGTAGGAGATAAGTAAAATATGAAGATTAAAGTAGCTAAATTCATATCACAGTTTTTGGTAGATAATGGAATTACAGATTGTTTCATGGTAACTGGAGGAGGAGCAATGCATTTGGATGATGCAATTGGTCATCAGGAGGGAATGCATTGTGTGTTTAACCATCATGAACAGGCGTGCTCAATAGCAGCGGAAGGCTATACAAGAATGACTGGAAAGCTTGCAGCTGTATGTGTTACTAGCGGACCAGGTGGAACAAATGCAATTACGGGCGTAATGGGAGGATGGTTAGATTCAATCCCAATGTTTGTAATCTCGGGTCAGGTAAAAAGAGAAACAACAACATGGTCATGCCAGGAATTGGGACTTAGACAACTTGGAGATCAGGAGTTTGACATAATTAATTCTGTATCAAATATGACAAAGTATGCAGTAATGCTGACTAACCCAAAAGAGGTTGCTTATCATATGGAGAAGGCACTTTATCTCGCATTAAATGGAAGAGGTGGTCCAGTATGGATTGACGTACCACTTGATGTTCAGGGGGCAATGATTGAAACTGAAGAGTTAATTCACTTTAACCCTGCAGAGGAAAAACCATGGCAAGTGCCTGAAGTTAAACTTGAAGTTGTAGATACTATTTTGGAAAAAATCAAAAAAGCAAAAGCACCATTAATTTTAGTTGGTACAGGAATTCGTTTGGGTGGAGCAGAAGAACTGTTACTTAAATTATTAGACAAATTACAGATTCCAGTGGTAACTGCTTGGAATGCAAATGATGTATTGGCAGCAGATAGTCCATACTTTGCAGGAATGCCGGGAACAGTTGGCACCAGACCAGGAAATTTTGCAATTCAAAATTGTGATTTGCTTTTGAGTTTAGGTTGCAGACTGAATATTAGAATGATTGGATATAATCATTATGATTTTGCAAAGAATGCATATAAAATTATTGTAGATATCGACCCAAGAGAACTTGTAAAACCAACAATTCGTCCGGATATGCCAGTAAATGCGGATGTAAAGGATTTAATATCTAAGATGCTGGATTCTGATTATAATGCAGAAACAAAGCATAAGAAATGGTTGGTATGGTGTCAGAATCTTATGAAAGAGTATCCGGCAGCTTGTAAAGAATACCATAGAAACGATGGCGGTGTAATTAATCCATATATCTTTATGGATAAGCTGTTTGATCATTTAAATAATAATGATCGGATTATTTGCGGAAATGGCAGTGCATGTGTTATAACTTTCCAGGCAGGAAAGATTAAACAGGGACAGAGAATGTTTACCAATTCAGGCTGTGCTGCAATGGGTTATGGCCTTCCGGCTGCATTAGGTGTTGCGGTTTCCGATAATTCCAGAAGAACAATTTGCATTGATGGTGATGGAAGCATCATGATGAATGTGCAAGAGCTTGCGACCATTGTACAAAATAACTTAGATATTAAAATAATACTTTTAAATAATAATGGATATCATTCAATCAGACAGACTCAGACAAACTTGTTCCAGCCACCGTTTATAGGTATAGATGAAAAGAGTGGAGTAGGATTCCCAGATTTTAAAGTTTTAGCACAGGCATTTGGAATGAAGTATTACGTTTTAGATAATGAAGAAAACTGCAGTCAGGTGTTAGAAGAGGCACTTAATTGCGAAGGAGCATGTATTTGTGAAGCGATAGTAGATCCAAGTCAGAATTTTGCTCCAAAGTCATCATCAAAGGTGCTTCCGGATGGAAGAATTACATCACCATCACTTGATGATATGGCTCCTTTTTTAGACAGAGAGGAATTTGAGAAGATTAAATCAGAAGCTACAATGATAAAAGAAGAATAATCTTTTAAGGGAGAAGTACATATGAAAAGTGCTGTGATAACCGGACCTACAGGTTCAATAGGAACAGCTTTAATAGAGCATTTAATAAGTAATGGAATAGAGGTCTTGGCAATTGTAAGACCAGATTCGAAAAGAACTGATAATATTCCAACGCATCCATTGGTTACAAAATTGAAATTGAATTTGAATGAACTAGATAAAGTTCCAAATTATTTGGATGGTAAGAATTATGATGTTTTTTATCATCTTGGATGGGATGGAACCTTTGGAAATTCAAGAAATAACATGCAAGGACAACTCCAGAATATACAATATACATTGGATGCGGTAGAACTTGCGTCAAGAATCGGATGTAAGAAATTTGTAGGTGCTGGTTCACAGGCTGAATATGGAAGAGTTGAAGGAGTATTGAGTGCATCAACACCAGTATTCCCGGAAAATGGATATGGTATAGCAAAATTGTGTGCAGGGCAAATGAGTCGAATATTGTGTGAGCAGAAGCAAATAGAACATATATGGACAAGAATATTGAGCATATATGGACCATATGATGGTGAGAACACAATGATTATGTCTTCTATTGGGAAATTACTAAGAGGTGAAAAACCTGCACTTACAAAAGGCGAGCAACAATGGGATTATTTATATTCTAAGGATGCAGGTTATGCGATGTATCTTTTAGGAGAAAAAGGAGTATCTGGAAAAGTTTATTGCATAGGAAGTGGAAAAACAAGATGTTTGGCAGAGTATGTTAAGGTTCTTAGAGATTCAATTTCAACAGAGCTGCCGTTAGGTTTTGGTGAAATTGCATATGCTCCCAAACAGGTGATGCATTTGTGTGCAGATATTTCTGATTTGACAAATGATACAGGTTTTATACCGCAATATTCTTTTGAAGAAGGAATTAAAGAGACAATAGAATGGTATAAAGGTAGATAATATTATGAAAAAAGTTAGTATATTAATTCCTTGCTATAATGAACAGGAAAATGTAAGGCCGATGAGCGAGGCAATTGTTGATTTATTTGAGAAGCAGTTAACACAGTATGATTATGAATTATTATTTATCGATAATGATTCCTCGGATCAGACAAGACCTATTTTGAGAGAAATCTGCAAAAATAACGAACATATAAAAGCTATTTTTAATGCAAAGAATTTTGGACAATTCAACTCACCTTATTATGGAATGTTGCAGACAACAGGTGATTGCACAATTAGTATGGTATGCGATTTTCAGGATCCTGTAGAATTGATACCACAGTATCTTGAAGCCTGGGAGCAAGGATATAAAATTGTTATTGGAATAAAGACAAGCAGTAAAGAAAATCCTATTATGTATCATTTGCGTAGCGTATATTACAAAATGATTAAAAAGTTTTCGGATGTTGAACAAATCGAACATTTTACAGGTTCAGGTCTTTATGATAAAGATTTTATACAGGTATTGAGAGATTTAAAAGATCCAACTCCATTCCTGCGTGGGATTGTGGCAGAACTTGGATATAAGAGGAAAGAGATTCCTTATGAACAGCCGGAAAGAAGAGCAGGAAAGACACATAATAATTTCTTGCGGTTATATGATGCAGCAATGCTTAGCTTTACTTCTTATACAAAGATTGGCTTGAGAATGGCAACATTTCTTGGAATGGGATGTGGAGCAATCAGTGCAGTAATTGGTTTGATTTATCTTATAATGAAACTTGTTCTATGGGATACGTTTGCTGCTGGAATGGCACCTGTCTTAATTGGAATGTTTTTCTTGGGTTCTGTACAACTATTTTTCCTTGGTTTTATTGGAGAATATGTTTTAAGTATTAATCAAAGAGTTATGAATCGACCATTAGTTATCGAAGAGGAACGAATTAATTTCAAAAAATGAGTATTTAGATTAGATGTAGGAGAAATGTGAATAAATATATGAAAATAAAAGCAAACAGTAAAGTATTTGGTGTGATTTTATTTATAGGATTTATAATTACGACTATTTGTATGCAGTTATCACATGGGGATATTTTTGCTGAAATTTTTTTTTATGATACACTTGATACAGGTATGGATTTTTTTCATAGCATAGAGTATACAAGAGGACGAGCCCCATACGAGGTATGGAACACCTTGTATCCGCCATTGGCAAATTGTATTTTCTATTTTCTTTTTCACATGATCCCTAAAAGCGTAAGCGAGCAATGGGCAGATACATTTGAAAGTGGAATAGGAGCGAGAGGTACATCAATTGATTTACGTGTTTCCCAGACACCAATGTTTTTGTTTATTTGTTATATTATTATTTCTGTAATGCTAATATGGATTATAGTTAATAATTATTATGAAAATAAAAAAACTTCATATATAATGTGTTTTGGTATTATCTTTAATTATGGAATGTTATATGCTTATGAGAGAGGAAATATTGTAATATATTCTTTTATTTGTAGTATGATGTTTGTGTTTTTTCAAAATTCTAAAAATAAATATATGCGTGAAATTGCTTTGATGAGTTTGGCATTTGCAGCTGGATTAAAAATTTATCCGGCATTTTTAGGATGTTTACTTCTTTATAATAAAGAGTATAAACGTGCAATAAGAACAGTCATCTATGGAATAATAATGTTTATTGTTCCATTTTTTGCATTTCAAGAAAAGTTGTCTGGTCTTCCTATTTTTTTAAATACATTATTTAAATTTCAAAATATTACAGAGTTATCTTACAACGGATTTTCGTTTGATAAAATATTTAATACTATTATAATTCCATTCCAGTTAATTTGGAAAAAGGAATTAGATGTAGAATTAATTATCACAGTAGGACAAAAACTTAATATTGTTTCTGCATTAGTTTTGCTTGGGTGCGGTTTTATATTGAAAAAAAATTGGCAAAAAATTATGGCATGTTGTTTGGCTATGGTTGTATTTTCAAATCAAGAGATATATATGATTATTTTTATGCTGTTGCCACTGTGTGTATTAATTCATGATGAGGATAAGGTTATTAATAGGGAAAATACGAGTATTGTTATTGCACTTTCTTTATTAGTATGCTTATTACCATTGGGGAATATGTCATCTGAAACAAATATATTATTAAAATATATAAGATTTCAAATTATAATTTTAATATTAATTTGCTATACGATTTTTAGTTTTTTTAAACAAATTATGGTGAAAAATAATTCGGGGAGAAAGTTAGGACAAATACAAAAATGAGAAAAATTGTTAAGAAGATATATGAATTAAGATATTTACTTATCATACTTAGTGTTTGTGCATGTTATGCAGGAATACTTTATAATCAAACTATGCCATTTGCAGAGGGGTGGTATAGTTATTATGCAAAATGCATTAATAGAGGAGAAGTTGTATATAAAGATTTTGATTATTTATTTACACCGTTATACATTTTTTTTATCGCTTTAATAACAAAAATTTTTGGATATAAAGTAATAATTCTTAGAATAGTAGGCATAATATTTTTTTGTTTAATTGGTACATTTGTATATCTTTCTTTAAAAGAACTCTTTAATGAAGAAATAGCTGTAATCGCAACTATCACTTCAGTTATGTATATGCAATCAGAAGTTGTACAAGTGTTTTATGATTATGTAAGAATGATGGATATTTTTTCATGTGCAGCTACTTATTTTTTGATAAAAGCAATAAAAAATGATGACAGAAAGAAGTATTTTATTCTAGCAGGAATAGCAACATCATTATTTATACTTACAAAACAAAATATGGGCTTATTATTTTGGATATATAGTATAATATTAATTTGTTCTGTAAGTTTGGTTTTACGTAGAAGCGTTAAAGAGAAATTAATATATTTTATTACAGGTTCAATTGTGCCAATTTTTATTACCATAATTTTTATGTTAATAAATGGGAGTCTGATTCCCTTTTTTAATCAAACAGGGGGTGAAGCTGTTGCAGCAAAAGGAGGAATACTCCCTATTTTATTCAATTGGATAATAAATAATATGTCATCCTTTATAAATACAAGTAAATTTTCAATTATATGTCTAGCATGTATCATTGTATCTGCAATTATAAAAAAGAAGGATGAAAAGAATGCAATTAATAAACAATGGTTACGAAAAAGCGAAATATATTTGTTTGGAATTCTATGTATTATAAGTTTTATAGTTTTTGCAAAGGTAGACAGGATATCGAAATTGTTAGATGGACATACATATTTAAGTCCGTATAGTATCTTTTTAATTATTATTCCTATATTTATTTACTATGTTATAAATGTAATTATTGATGCGGTTAACAATAAGGAGATATCTAATTATAAATTGTTATATATTACTATTACAGGTGCATATTTTGCAATTTCTTGGGGATGTGGTATGTCTGGAGGATTGTCAGAAGGCCAAGGAACACTAGGTGTTGCATTTGCAATAGCAATATTACTCAATAACTTAGAGTTTAGATTTTCTAATGTTTTAAAGTTAGCAGTTATATTGGTATGTTTTTTGTTGACATTACAATGTGCAGCAAAAAAAATGAATTATACATATAATTGGTGGGGGATGGATGAATCATCGTTGCAAGAAAGTGTATATCTTTCAAATGATATTGAAGTATTTGAAGGAATTGGATTGTCATATGAAACACTAAATGCATATGAAACAGTATATCATATTGTGACGCAGAACACGGATGAAAAGGACTCAATTTATTGTTTTCCTCAAATTCCGAGTTTTTATTATATATGTAATCGAATGGATCCAGGGGTGCGTGCAAAAGTACAATGGTTTGATGTCGCATCAGATAAATCAATAGATAACGATATCAAAATATTAAAAAATAAACCACCTAAGGCAATTATTATATACGAAACATCAGAATATGCATATAACTCACATGAAAAGCTGTTCAGAGCAAGCGAAATTTCAGCTACGAGAAAAATGAAACAATTTTTACTGAATTTTGCAACTCAGCATGGTTATACATTTTATGGTAGGATAAAATCTACAAAGAATAATAGTTTGTTATTGTATTATAAGACAGATAATGATTTTTCCGAAGAATATTCGTATAGAGGGAAAGGAACCAAAGAGTCACCATATGAAATAGACAGTGTCGAGGATTTATTATTTTTGCAAAGATCTGTAGAAAATGGTAATGATTATTCTAACGTTTATTTTATTCAAACAAAAGATATAGATTTGTCTTCAATTGATAATTGGAATCCAATAGGAAAATATGATAGTGGATTTTACTTTAGAGGAATATATGATGGAAATGGACATGTGATAAAAAATATGACATGTATTCATGAAGGAGAAAATGTTGGATTGTTTGGTCAATTGGGAGGTATAGTTTGCAATTTAGGGGTAATAAATAGCTATGTATCAGGCAGCTGTGTTGGGGTTATTTCATCGCATGCAGCAAGTAGCGAAGCAATGATAATTAATTGCTATACTACATCTTCTGTTATAAACGGACTAAGAGCTGGCGGTATTGCTGATAATTTTGAAGGAAAAATAGTAAATTGCATAAGTATAAATGAATGTTTAGGCATTGATGCAGCAGGGGCAATATCGTATGGAGCAGGATATACAAAGAATGTTATTTCGCAAATCGATGGAATTCATACTGAAATCATTAATTCATACGGAGATAATTCAGTTACTTATTGTACACAAAAATACATGTTGTCCTCAGAGGTTATAAATAGACTAAATAGTTATATTGATATTGTAAATAAGTATTCTAGTAACTATTTAGAAGACGAACAAGATAATGACGGAGCAGTAACAGAAAAAGAATATGACGAATGGATGAGGAGAATCACGCTACGATATTGGAAAACAGAAATAAGTGGTTATCCAACATTAACTATAGGTGAGTTGAAATAGTAAATTTGACTTTGTAAGGATAATTTCTATTTTGTAGAATTAGATTCTACAAAATAGAAATTTAATCTAATATAGTATGAATTGCCTAAAAAATCAATTCTTGATGACTCCCAATATGAAACGAAGAATCAAAGTTCTTGAGAGTTATAGTGGCTCAGTTGTCAAGACAAAAATCTTAGATTTTTGTCTTGACAACTGAGCCACTATAAACAGCTTGAGGCTTTGACTCCGTGGAGTGAAGAAGTTCAAACTGTTTGCAAAAACTAAAATGTAGTAAAACGCTTGCATCTAGCAAAAGGTGCAAGCGTTAATTAAAATCTAGCGTTGTAATATTGAGCGCTTACGTACTTGGGAGAAGAACAGATTGAATAAAATAATAGAACAGTTAGCGCAGAAAGAATACGAGCTCTTTGTTGTGAACACAACAGCAGTTGCTGTGCAGGGTAGAGATGGAAATTATTATGCAGAATATATCCCGGTCACACCATTTCTGTTACAAAATATGTTATCGCAAAAAGGATCATTGGGCTGTTATCAGCAGAAATACAGAACGAACCGGATACGTTGGATTTGTTTTGATTTTGACTGTAACGAGAAAGAAAATCCGGATATTCAGGAGTTATACAGTATATGTATAACTCCATTGATAGATTTCCTGACGAAAAATGATATTCATTATTTACAGGAATTTTCCGGCAGACGAGGCATACACATCTGGATTCTATTCGAAGAGATGATCACAAAAGAATTAGGATATGATATTGTAAATACAATTTTGAACCAGATTCCGGAATTAAAAGATGGAGTGGACAATGAAAAGTGGGGATTAGACCGATTCCCGGCTGCAAGAGCAAGTTCTACAAATATAGTTGGCAAACAGGTCAAATTCCCATTATCATGGCATCAGAATGGAAGCAGATCGTATCTGTTTGAAGGCGGATTTGAAACCAGATATGATATAGAATCTGAAGAGTTTTATTGTGATCAGTATCTGATTATGCAGAAGGTAAGATTGGAGAATGCCGAAGAGTTATGCCACAAGCTGCATATGGACGAACCCAGGCAGAATCAGAAGCTGTATGTTCAATATGAGGTGTCAGAAGGGTTTTGCATGTCACCGGAACAGGTGATTTCTTATCTTTCTGAGATATTGGTTTTCAGAAGGATTTTTGAACGGATGAGGAGAGGACAGCAGCAGGAGCAGGACTGGTTTGTACTGTTGGGAACGCTTGGACGCCTCGATTCAGATGGGAAAATATTGCTCACAATTCTGAACAGATATCCGGGCTATGATGAATCGACTACCCGGGAAAATATACGAAAGCATAGAAAAGATTATTATCCGGCAACGTTTGATTATTTATATCAGATTTATAATCTGGAGATGGAAGATACCTTAGAACAGGAAGAAACAGGGTATGAGTATCTGCTCAGGCGTGCAGGAATGGAAAAACCAAAGAGGATAGAGACAGAGAAAAGTCATATCGGAGATTGGAGAGACAGCTATTCTGATCTGAAGAAGATAATCCGAAAAGAGAAAAGGTATGTGGTTGACAATGATGAAGTAATACCGGTAGAGATCATGAATGGACTGATGCGTGTAAGTAATTATGAATTATATCAGTACAATAATTTTCAGCAAAAACTTCGTGCATGGGAGATGCCATTTGATGAGTGGAAGCCAATGGGATATAAAACTTATCTTCGAAAGGAAGAGGATAAGACGAGAGTATTAGTATCGCTTGGCAAAAGTGACCGTATTATTACAACTGCTGTTATGCTGGATATGTGCAGAGAATGGAAACACGGCTGGAAATCTTACAGTTATCAGATCTCATATATGTCAGATAATTATTTGTTTCATAGCTGGTTTTCGTCTTGGAGCAGATACATCAGAGAGATAAAGTGTTATCTGGAAATCCCTTTTATGGATCAGAATTATGTAAGCTATATTGATCTGAAACAGTGTTATGATCATGTGGATCTGTTGAATGTATACCGGCAGCTGGAAGGAAAATTGAATGAAAAGGCAAAAAGATATTTTGAATATCTGGCTTATTATAACGATGAACTGATGAAGGAAATACAAGGCGGAAGCAGGGTAGGTGTCCCACAGGGACCGGCATATGCGAGAGTACTGGCAGAATTGTATCTGGATAATATCGTAGAAAAGGTGTGCACAGATATGGAAAAGGGTGAATACCGTATTTTGCGATATGTAGATGATATTGTGGTCTTTTCAAGGGATGAGGAGACAGCTTACAAACTGTATCAGGCATTGATTGCGGGATTTGCAAGGGCAAGTCTGCCATTGAACCGGAATAAGACACGTTTCCCACAGAAAATCGCAGATATTGATCAGGACTATCGCAATAGCCTGCTTCACAGGAATCAATTTAATTATGAACTGGTTCAGAACGAGTACAGTGGTTTATTATTGGAGTACGAACGCAATGACAGGATAAATCATTTTCTGGAAACTGACACATTTCAGATAGATACTCTGAGTTATATATATAGCTGTCACAGCTTTGAGGAAGCACAATACAGGTGTTTTTACAGATTTGGTGGACAGATTATGGAGAGCGGGATTGGAAGGGGACGTGGCTTTCGGAAGTTCTATGAATTTGTTCTAGAGAGAGAAGAACTGGTATGGCAAGCACTGCAAAATCAGTGGTTTCAGAATATACCGGTTGACACGGTGAATTTCAGCAATCTGATAGCTACCATGTATTATCTGATCGATGAAGGAAGATTATCGGACAGGGTGGTAGAAGTTCTGCTTGTGTATTATCTGAATGAGGATTTTGAGTTTGGAGCATTGTCAGAAGAAGACCGTATTGTTGTAGAAGCTATTATGATGAAGTATGGTAGATGAGGAAAGACATGGGGAAGAATATAAAGAGTGTAACAGCGAGTCTTCGTCTGGGCACATGTAGGGAAAAGGACATAAAAGATGCGATTCAGTATTTGAAAGAGCTGGATATAGCATTGCTGTCAGAGAAGAGATTAGAAATAGCAGATCTGTATTATGAAATATTAAAACAGATTCAGCTGCTATATGCCAGTCAGGAGATCGAGATACCAGAAGAAATCATGATGGATATCAGGCAGTTATTCGATAATATACAGGGTATTTGCAGCGAACCGAAGGAACGAGAGGCGAGTGAAGCAGCGTTTTCAGTTATCATGTTTCTGGCGTACCTTAGAGGACACAATTGTCTGACAGGAGATAATGACTTCAGTAATACGGATGAGGCCATTCAGAAGGTGTGGGCTTTAAGGACGGATCTGGGTACAATACAGTTTATTTTTGATCTGAGAGTTGAAGGACAGCTATATTTTCCGATTGAAAATATGCTTGTTTCGGTTATCAAAGATGATCAGTTTGTAGAAGAGATGAGTAATATTGATTCCGGACATATCAAGGTGCTTTATCTGGCAGTGCATTTCTTTGATGAAGAGGAGCAGAAGAGGCAGATACTGACCAATATTGTCAATGCCTGTAATTTGAAATTTATTGAATATATGCAGAATCAGAGTGAACTGCTTGATACGCAGGATTTGCATAACTATCGGAAAAATGGAGTGATAATTTTTATAGATTCCAGTAGAAGGAAGATATTGATCCGGCATAATGATCCTGAATATTTTAAAGGTGCAGAGAATATACAGTATGAAAATTCCTTTAAGAATAAAGAGCGGCGGATAGGGTATTATGTGGAGCTTGATATACCGGAAGGTGCAGCACGGGCTTCCTTTGAAGATGTGATGAAAAAGCAGCCGGAGAAAAGAATGGAGTTGTTAAAGCTTTTTTATTCCGGATATAAAAATATTTTTGGAAAATATCATCTGCTGGAACAGGAAGGAGAATTTTTACCGGTGAATCCTTTCGCAAACAAAGACAGGTTTGCGATAGATGTCATGCGGGAAGTTCCGGTCGATACATCTGATATTCTGTTGGAAAGATATGTAAATCTTTCGGTCAAAAGAAGTGCAAGCTGGATATTAAACAGACTTACAGTGGGAACGATAGTCCAACTGCTTAAGATAGACGATAAGACAAAAGATGAAGTATTCGGTCTTGAATATAGCGAAGAAGACTTTTATCAGAATCAATTGTTACAGAACTGGATTTTGTCTGTTCACGATAGAGCATCTGCTATGCGGGAATTATTGAATAGCATGTATATGGAACTGCGGTACTGTGTCAGAAGGAAAAACGATGGAAATAAGGATGAAGTGTCAATAGAGAAGCACACTGTCTGTGCCCAGAAATATCTGCCATTTTATCTGGAATTATCCAAGTTATTATATTTATTGAATGATGACATACAAGGGAAAAAGGTGATTGTACAGGAGGCAGCAATAAATTCAAAAACAAAGGGAATCATATTACTGGAAGAAAACCCTGTCCGTACGGTAAATGAAACGGAAATAGCGGTTCGGCATACGGGATTGGAAGAATTGAAAACAGGACAGTCATGTTACGTGATCGTTGATGAGGATGGAAATGTATATCTGGAAGATCAGAAGATTTTAAAAGCAATCTATGGGCTGCAGATGGTAATGGAGAATTGTCTGCATTATGATACGGTAAAAGAAGTAGATGAAGGAAGCTATGATAGAATAAAAGATGGAATAATGCTTCATAAAGACGGACTTTCCGAAAGTATTACAGAAAACGTATTTCCGGAGAGCTGTTTTGAGGAACAGATATGTTATCGGCTGATACATAACATGATATATAGTGGAATTCATACAGGCAATGTCAAAGATTATTTGAAAATATTTAAGAAACATCAGCTTCTTGATTTCCATGACATTAAAAATGATGAGTATTTTCAGATGAAGTATGCAGAGACATTGTATGTTCCAAAAGATTCCTTTAGTGCAGACAGTACACTCGGAAGTATATTTTTAAAATATCTGAAGAAAAAGGCAGGAAGAGATCAGTTTGAATTGTATGAACCGCATATCACATATGATGAAGGACAACAAAAGTACATGCTGGGAGAAAAAGAAATTAAACATATTGTATTTCTGAGTGATAATTTTGAAAGAGGATCTGCAACGACGGTGATGCTGAGTGCATATCTGGATCTGGATGGCACAGATCCGGATGCAGTAGATAACGCTAAAACCCGTATTCAGTCTTACAGATACGACAAAAATGGAACAGAATGCCGGATGGATCTTGCAGATGTAATGAAAAAGAATCAGTGTGATATTACAGTGCATGCATACTATGGAACAGAGGAAGCGAAAAAATGTATCAGTCAGTTTCTGATCGAACAGGGGTACGATGAAGCAAAAGTTTCTTTTCAATATGCGATCACCTGTAAAATGAAGCAGCTAAAAGAGAACGTGAAAGCAGTCTGGGGAGAATACAGAGATGGAAATGACGAGAAATTTGCTGTAATCCGGGAATTCAATATGACTAAGGCAAATGTGTTCCCTAAGAAAATGTTAGACAGTCCGGAAAAAGCAATATGCTTGTATTTGCTGAAAAAAGAGACAAAGAAAAAAATCGAAAAGAAGCAGGAAGAAGGTGAGTTGCTGGGTGTAGAAGGACTGAAACAGTATTTTCGAAAAAATGGGATTAACAGAAATAGTGAGAGAACCAATACGGAATTATACCTTTTCAGTACGTTACCACCGACCATACGAATAGAAGTTCTGGAGGATTATTTGCAGAAAGATAGTAATGCACTGGTTCTGGAAAAGCTGTCAAAAGCGTATGGAAAAGCAGATCAGCTGGAAAAATTAAAAGAGCGTTTGGCAGATTGGATAGAAAAAGGCTATACGGATCAGAACATGGCGGAAATGTTATTTGAGAGTGCAGAAATATTGAACAGGTATGCTGATAGATTTCCTATTGCCAAGAGTATGGAACAGGCGAAGGCAAATTATGATGCGGCAATGCCATTAAAGGAAGATTCGGTGGATGATGAGTTCAAGGAGATAATGGAAAGTATATTGGGGATGATTTAAATTATAGTTTGGAAGTATGTTAAAATTCTTATAAAAATTGCCATTATGGAAAAAATATATGGTATTGATAAACAAAGAAATCTCTGTAGAACTTGAAATTATTGACATTATAAAGTATATTTAACGTAATTGTGAGGGTATTGAATTAATTACTATTTAACAAAAATGGACTGTGAGGTGACAAATTATGAAGATTAAGAAACTGACATTAAGTAATTTTATGGCTTTTACGAATGCAGAAATAGACTGGTCAGATAATATCAATATTATTTGTGGGGAAAATAGCACAGGAAAGACAACACTTTTGAAAGTAATGTATTCTTTACTAAAACCGCTTAGTAATGAAAATAGAGAAAATTTGACGAAAGAGATGGAGGAGCAGCTCTTTGTTAAAAAGATACAAGGGATTTTTCGACCAGATGAAATGAAAATTGGGAGACTGGTGAGTCGCAAACAGGGAAGCAATCGCACAAACTTTTCTGTTGATTTAGAGAAAAAACAAAAAATTACCGTTGGATTTGGAAATAGGCAGGAAAATCATGCAGATGTTTTAATAGATCAAGGTGAAAAGACAAAAAAATATGATGTGATTTATATTCCAACAAAGGAAATGATTTCTACAGTAGAGCATTTTGTTTCACTATATGATGAATATCATATTGATTTTGAAGAGATGTACTATGATCTTGCAAAACTTCTTGATCGCCCGCTTTCCAAAGGACCCAATACGGCTGAACAGAATCAGGTGTTAAGTAATCTGGAAGACATTATGAAAGGGCAGATTATACAAAAAAATAAGAAATTTTATTTTAAAATTAAAGGTGAAGGCGAGTTTGAGATGGGACTGCTTTCAGATGGATATAGAAAATTATCCATGCTTATTTATATGATTCTTTCAGGAAGCTTAAACAAGAATACTATTTTATTTTGGGATGAACCTGAGACTAATATGAATCCAAAGATGATTCGTCCTATTGTGCAGGTAATGGTTGCTCTAGCACAAATGGGAGTTCAAATTTTTGTCTCAACCCATGATTATTTTATCCAACAGGAATTTAATATGATAGCATCATACCCAAAATTAAATCCTAAAAATTTGGACATACGTTTTATTTCATTATATAGAGACAAAAAAACACATGATATTCATTATGAAATAGAAAAATCGGTATCTGATTTGAAGCATAATGCAATCATGGAGGAGTTTGATGCGATGTATGATAGGGAGCAGAGGATTATTTATGATGACTAGTATAAATGTCAAGGAAGAGAGTGGATTAAAGTTTGCATTCCCAGAGAAGAGTACGGTAATCAAATTTGATGATACACAATTTTACCGGGAGTTTTTTAATAAACTGCCAGAATCTAAAGGTGTGGATTTTATATCTGTTGATAAAAATGAAATAGCATTTATCGAAGTCAAAAATTGCACGGGAGATGAAGGTAATTGTCGATGGAGAATTGCACCGGATAATCAAAAAAAGGATAGGACGCATACAAACGTTGACATTGTAGGAAGGGATAGTCTGGATATTGAAGTGTCACAGAAGGTTGCAATGACGATTGCAGCTTTGATCGGTGCTAAATCATTTGAAAATTCAAAAGAATGTGTGAAAGAGTTTGAAAAATGTATTCGATTTATATCGCAAGATACATTTGTGAACGTTTCTAAAAAGAAATATGTCATTTTGTTTCTTGAAGGAGAGTTTGGAAGTAAGACACGGAGTAAAAAGATGATTATGAATGAGTTGCAAAAAAGTATAAATAGAAAGTTAAAATGGATTAATTGCAGCGTTTCTGTAGTAGATTCGGATACATATAATTCTAAGATATTTAAAATTGTGAGTTAGAAGAAAGATTGAAATGAACGAGAAAAAGGATAAAGAGAATAACGTGAATTTATGGAAATTTATCGAAAAAATTATAGATTTCATTTTATGCAGATTGTTACGATTGAAGATAAATGAAACACAATGGGAAGCATTGATGCAATTTGTTAAGTTTGGGATTGTAGGATTAAGTAATACAGTTATATCGTATGTTATTTATGTCGGGACACTTATATTGTTTCAAAAAAATAATCTGATACCAAGTGTTGATTATCTCGCAGCACAGGTGATTGCATTTATTTTAAGTGTTTTGTGGTCTTTTTATTGGAATAATAAGTTTGTATTTGAAAAGGCAGATAATGAGGAACGAAATATTGTTCACGCTTTGATAAAGACTTATATATCATATGCTTTTACAGGATTGTTCCTGAACAGTATTTTGTCATTATTATGGGTAGAAGTTTTGGGTATTCCGAAAATAATTGCTCCGATTATTAATTTGTTAGTCAGTGTACCTTTGAATTTTGTTATGAATAAGTTTTGGGCATTTCGGAAGACGGAAAAATAATCAGATGAGGAATATATTGTTTGAAGCATATATGAAAAAAATAAGCAAAAAATTATAAGTTTGTTGTGCATTATAATTTTATTGAATATAATAATATTTTGTAAAACATTATATGATCGCAATGAACAGAAAAATTTGATATTGGTGAATGTGGAAAATCCATTACCGGAAGAATATTCTGTTGATTTGTCGGAGATAGCAGAAGGAGTGATGGTTGCAGTTCCAGGGTGCGCAGGAGTATGGATTCATAAGACGTTATCCACCAGATAAAGTGAACATTACAGGTTTGGATGGAGTTACATACATTGATGGAAATGTTGGCGCTATTACTATTCAGAAAAAATTGCAGGATAAAAACTTTTTATAGAGTTTAGGATAAACTTTGCTAAGGAGAGAAATGATGAATTATAATGCAACATTATATTACCCGACAATAGAATTTGCTAATAAAGAATGGCTTTGGAATGCATGCCTGCTGTGGGACAAGGTATATCGGATTGTGCCTGAAGGATATATTCCAAATGACAGAGATGAAATTAGAACGCTTATAGAGGACAAGAGTGTTATTGCGAATATTGCTCCAGAAAAGTATGCAACTGAAATATTTGAAGATTTTAAAAAAGTTATGGATAAATCAAAATGGGCATGCGCATTGTCCGAGGCAGATTATATGGATAATAATTATGTCAAACTACATGAAGGAAAAGCAGACGTTCAATTGAGAGAACTACTGATAGCAGGTAATAAGCGGGATGATGAGGGATTTTATCATGTGCCCAGAGAATTTGCAAATATATATATGATTTATTTATCAAATTATATTGCAAAAAAAAATAATATTACACTCGCGTCAGATTATGATTTTTCGTGGTTATGTTCGAACTTTATGGAGTCGAATGGAAAATTGCTTGATCATGATCAAGGTGATAACATAACCAAATTGGGGGCATTAACTTTTGCAAATTTTATACCGCGTGGTATAGAAAGCTTATCGGCTAAGGAGTTGCTTGCATTCAGAGAAAAATCGAAGGATGAACGCCATCTTTTTTTTGATGAAATGCAAAAATTTAGTGATACAATTATGAATGTTAATGATGAAAAAATAATTACAGACATATTTAACGAAAGAATTAAGGATTTTCAAAAATGTCGAGATGAATATATGAAACGAATGCGAGATATTAAGATTGAGGGATTTTATGGTGCAAAAACAGTAATGTTTCCATTGATAACAACATTGGCAACATCACTTATGAATGTATCGAGTGAGGTTGCTAGAGTATTGGATGTATGTGGGGTTTGTTGTGGGGTGATTGGTGGAATATGGGATACTAAAAGAAAACTTAGAGCGGAAGCTAAAAAATACAGCGTAAATTATTTGGTTGAATTATCATATCATATATCGCATTATTATTATAATCGTGAATTTAGGAAGCATATGGAATATTCTAAATTGTATTATTATCATATGTATTTAAATGATAGAATAAATGAATTCCTATATGATTAAAAATAGGCATAAAAAATTTTTGCCATGGATCATTAGTATGACAGAAACAGAATATATGTGGAAAGTGTATATAATTTTATGATAATAAAGGGATAATATGAAAGAATTTAAAAAAATTTTTAAAAAAGTAAATGGTATAGAGATATTGAAACAGTATTGCATGGCGCATGTAATACTGTTTTCATTATTGGAAACAGCAATATTAGGTCTGTCAAGAAAATCACTTGAGATTGTCCGATTGGCAGTTGATAATCGGATATATTGTAAATTAAAAAAGAAATATAAAGGGTTTATTAGTGAATACCAACAGAAAGAAGATACAAAAAATATATTACATGAACATGTGGATATTGTTTGGGTGTGCTGGTTTCAGGGCATGGAGCATGCACCTAAAATGGTGCAGTATTGTTTTGAATCTTTGAAAAGTAATCTGCGTGATAAAAGGATAATTTTAATCACAGAAGATAATTATAAGGAATATGTACAATTTCCGACATACATTTTGGAAAAATATGAAAAGGGATGTTTTTCTAAAACACATCTGTCAGATTTATTGCGCCTGGAATTATTAATTAAGTATGGAGGAACATGGATCGATGCAACTGTATGGTGTTCATCACCAATATATCCAGATTATTTATTTGATTCAGATCTTTTTATGTTTCAGAATCTTAAACCGGGTTTGGATGGTCAATGTACTGCGGTTTCAAGTTGGTTTATTACATCATGTTCCAATAATCAAATGCTTATGTTGGAGAGAGCTCTATTGTATGAATATTGGAAGGAAAATACGAAAATAGTTCATTATTATTTATTTCATATGTTTTTCCAAATGGTAATAGAGGCATATCCAGATGAGTGGAATAAAGTCGTACCATTCAGCAATGCAACACCACATATCTTGTTGCTGAGATTGTTCGAGGAGTATGACGAGACAATTGCAAATGCGGTAAAAGAAATGACAAGCTTTCATAAATTAACATATAAATTTGAAGAGTCGGATACAACTATTAAAAATACATTTTATCAGGTCTTATTTGGAGAGCAGGAGTGAGAGTTGCGGTTTTAATGTCCACCTATAATGGGGAAAACTATATGAAAGAACAGATTGAATCAATATTAAACCAGAGAGGGAACTTTGAACTGGATTTATGGGTTCGGGATGATGGGTCGACTGATGCGACAAAGAAAATTTTGATGCAGTATGAAATAGAAAAAAAGCTTCATTGGTATGAAGGAAGAAATCTAAAACCTGCATTAAGTTTTATGGATTTAATAAAGCATTGTGAAAATTATGATTATTATGCATTTGCGGATCAGGATGATTATTGGATGCCGGATAAATTGTGGACAGGGATAATGCAGATAAAGGATATTAAAACGCCAAGTCTGTATTGTTCCAATGCAGAGCTTGTGAACGATAAGCTCAAATCTTTAGGAAGAGATGTTTATAAATGTGATCCGAAGACAGATATTTATACATTGGCTTGTGCAGGAGGGCTGCTTGGGTGTACGATGATATTTAATTGTGCTCTGGCTCAGATGATACAGAATTATAGTATTCCGGAACGACTGGTTATGCATGATTTTTATATTGCGCTTGTATGTGTGGCAGTAAAAGGAAGTATACGGTATGATCAGGGTTCCTATATGCTGTATCGCCAACACGAAAACAATGCTGTTGGTGTTTCTTATGGATTTTTAAATAAGATAACATCGAGATGCAGAGATATTGTTGCCAGAGAAAAAAATGGAATAGATAGTCAGGCCGAGCAGATTTTAAAAATTTATGGTTCAAGGATAGGAAAAGAAGAAAAAAGATGGTTAGAAAAAATTTCTGGATATAGAAGAAATTTATTTACTCGATTAGAGTTGGCAGCATCTTTTAAAACAAGATATATGAATAAAAATACGGCAGTAAAGTTGAGAATGGCCATTTTGCTAGGAAACCGTTGATAAGCGTGGAGAAGAAAAAATGACAGAGTTAACGATGAGGGAAATACAATTAGTATCACTTGAAATATTACATACAGTTGCAACAATATGTGAAGAACAGAATTTTAGATATTCTTTAATATATGGAACTCTTATAGGAGCCATTCGGCATCATGGGTATATTCCATGGGATGATGATGTGGATATCATGATGCCGCGCAGGGATTATGATCGGTTTTTAGAATACATGAAGATACATAGGGAAGAATATCCTGATTTACGTATATTTAATCTGGAGGAGTGTAAGGAATATCCATATATGATTACGAGAATTAGTGATGACCGATATATAATAAAAATGGAGAATGAAAAACCATATGGTATGGGAGTGTTTATAGACATATATCCATATGATGGACTTGGAACAACTGAAAAAGAAGCGGTTACTTACGGTATGAAAGGGGACAGACTGTCTTCGCTTTGTTACCAGTCAACACGGGAACATTTTGCCATTGAAACCACAACATCATTATTTAGAAAAATTATAAAATATCCTATATTTATAGGATCTAAATTGATAGGGAAAGATTATTTTCAAAAAAAACTTAATCAACTTGTTGAATTGAAGGAGTATGAGGATAGTAACTATATTGGATGTATCGTATGGCTTTCAGGGGGAAAGAAAGAGATATTTTTACGTAAATGGTTTGATGAAACAATAATGGTTCCATTTGAAAAATATCAATTCCGTGTACCAAAAGATTATGATGAGGTTTTGCGTCATACATATGGTGATTATATGCAGTTACCACCGGAAAAAGATCGTATAGGTCATCATTATTTTAAGGCATATAGAAAAGATGAATAAGGGTAATCGAAAAATAATTCAGCACCCATCTGATATGAAGGTGGATGCTTGGTGTTAGGAGTATGGTATAAATAAATGTAGTAAAACGCATGCATCTGGCAAAGACGATGCATGTGTTATTTAGAAATTAGCGCAGGTATATGGACGCTTACAATAAAATGGCTTGCGGTTCATAATGTAATAGCCTAATAAGAGCGACAGATAAGAATATACAGGATAGATAGGTGCAACTTCTGCCCAGCCATATACAAGGAAGAAGAAAAGCAAGATCAGGAAGCTGGTATGCTGTTCTCTGGATGCCTTATAAATGGCATATATAATAGCTGCTGAAATAATGATGAACGCTGCGGTTCCCCAATGAAGTCCAATATAAGAGAACATCATGTCAAGGCAATCTTGATCTTCTATAGGAAATCCATAGAAACCAAAGCCACCATTTCTTAGATAGAAGGTAGTAGTCAATTGAATTCTTGAGAGCATGGTTCCGTCATGTTGTAAAAATAATTCCGGTTTGTGGATATATAAATAACTTCCGATAAATGGAATACCAACACATAGAAGGAATGCTCCAGATGTAAATAGCACCATCATTTTATGGAACCAGTTTCTTTGCATGATAATCGACAATAAGTGGATGACAATTAACATGGCAATAATGGCCTCAGCGGTTCTGCTATTGGCTGTTTTGTCCAGAAAGATGATAAAAACAGCATATAGGATACAGTCGTACCATTTCTTACATTCTTTTCGGAGATACATAATGTCCATTGCCAAAAGTAAAAAATCAAGCCCCATCATATTAGCGTGAGTCCATCCGAAGAAGGTGCGGGTTCTTCCACCAATCCATACATTTATTTTATTGATCATTAAGCCCATAAAAGGTAAGGTGAGAAACAAGACACTGCGTACAATACGGATATATAAATCTAATTTTACAATTTTTTTTATTTCTATATTTTTGGCACAGCAGAGGAACATCATGGTACCGAAAATATTATAGAAATCATAATTATACTGGTAGCTTTTATAACAGAGATAAAACAATCCAGCCAAAAAAATCCAGTCAAAAACAGAGTTTTTCTGAAGGAGTACTTTTGCCAGAAGCAATATCAGCAGTATATGATAAAAAAGTGTAACCTGTCCCCAATACTGCGGTACGGTCTGACGCATGAAACTGAAAAGGGGGTAATACATTCCAAGCAGAAAATAGATGATATATAAAAAGGTTGTTGAAAATGCATTGCGCTGTTTTAATTTTTCTATTAATATATTCATAAGTGTAGTCTCCTGAACGAAAATGTCTGCTATGCAGTACCTGTTACATATGCACATTAATATATACATTATAACATAACTTACAGATACATGCAAAGCCGGAACGGATGTGAGTACATGATCAGCAGAGATGTCGGGATGTATCCTTTTGAGCGTGGCGGAGACAGGAAAGAGGTAGCGGAAGAATGGACAGAAAATTGCTCAGCATAATTATTCCATGTTACAACGAAGAGAAGACAGTAGAGACAATATATGCTACGGTTACGGATGTGATGACGAATGGGCAATGTGATTATGAGATATTGTTCGTGGATGATGGATCTAAGGATTATACAGAACAGAAAGTGTGTGGACTGGCACAGAAAGATAGACATGTGAAGTATTATTCATTTTCCAGAAATTTTGGAAAAGAGGCGGCAATTTATGCAGGACTTAATAATGCCAGAGGAGATTATGTTGTGATCATGGATGCAGATATGCAGGATCCACCGGCACTTCTTCCAGAGATGATAAGTACACTTGAGTCAGGAGAATATGACAGTGTGGCAACAAGACGTGTAAGTCGTAAAGGGGAACCGATGGTACGTTCTTTTTGCGCCAGATGCTTTTATAAACTGATACGCAGGATATCCGATGCGGATATCGTAGATGGAGCCAGAGATTTTCGTATGATGACGAGAGATATGGTGAACAGTGTTCTTGCATTATCAGAGTATAATCGCTTTTCCAAAGGAATTTTTGGGTGGGTTGGTTATCGGACAAAATGGCTGGAATATGAGAATATAGAAAGAACAGCAGGAGAGACAAAGTGGAGTTTCTGGAAGCTTTTGGCGTATTCTCTGGATGGCATTGTCAATTTTTCAAATGTTCCGCTGATGATTTCTTCTTACCTTGGAATTTTGATGACGTTTATTTCTTTTGTTGCAATCATATTTATCATTGTTCGAAAGCTTATTTTTGGAGATCCGGTCAGTGGATGGCCATCCCTGGTATGTATCATTACGTTTGTTGGTGGAATTCAATTGTTCTGTATGGGAATCATGGGACAATATCTGTCTAAGACCTATATGGAAGTGAAGAAAAGACCGCATTATATTATTCAGAAAAGCAATGACGAAGAAACGGAAAAAAATAAGTGAGTCTGAACATGGATAAATGTTTACCAAAACAAGAGAAAGAAGAATAGAAAAAGTGCTGCAGCTCTGAATTTTTCAAAGTTGCAGCACTTTTTTCTATTCTTCTGGCAGCTTTATCACAATAATGTCATGAATTACTGCAATACAGTTTTTTGATGGATAGGAATCAAGCTTCTGGTACTCTTCGGTCTGTTTGATGGCAGCAATCTCTTCACTGCTGGCTTGGTCAAGCTGAATACCAAAACAGTAATTCCACATAGCAAAATAGTGAAAATCAAGATTTAGGAAGTTATCCTGATCTACACCAATAATATAAGGTACAGTTCCGCCAATATTAGAAGAATAGGTGTGGTAGGTTCCAATGATGGCAACCTTGGATATCTCAGGAAACTCGTCCAGATCTTCTATGCGGTCTAATACATTGCTGGCAATGCTATAGCTTTTTTCGTAGCTCAGGTTCATCTCATTATAGCAGATATTGGCATTTCGGATGTTGTAGAAGGAAAGATAACAAAGTACAACAATTCCGATAGATTTTATGATTTTTTCAAAATATGTTTTTTCACAGCCATGTTCCAGATAACAGAGCAATAGCAGGTAAATAAAGCAGGCTCCCATCTCCATCAGTGTGTGATACCAGACGTCGGATGATACAAAGAATAGAAAACACACGGCAAGTGGCAGGCAGATGGTGCAGAGTATTCCGGCAATAAAAGCAAGTGGCCGTCTGTACAGTTTATTTTTGAGTACAAGACAGACCGTGCAGAGCAGAATAAGGACGATTACAAGGCGGTTAGCATATCCGTACCAGTATACATTAAGAGCTTCGTTGAAAGAAAACAGGTGGGACAATTCATTATATACATTTCGGAAAGCCTGTTTGTATTCCCAAAGTGACAGAATATGAATCTGACCGATTCCCTGATAGTCTGTCAATGTAATGTGATAGTAAGCATTAATGAGTGTGGATGCAATCTTATAGAAAATAAAGCCTCCAAGCAGAAGTGGGATATATTTCCAGTTGCTGCAACAGAAAGATTTGAAATCTTTCTGTTTTATAAGCAGATCACGGGCAAACATAACAAGCAGAACGCAGAGCATGACACTGATGTATGCCTGATAAGTTCCAATACTCAATCCAATGCAGATAATACCCGAGAAGATACCATATTGATATTTCCAGGTCAGATAAATACCTAGAACAGCCATTAAAAATGCCATCATGTAACCGTCAGCAGTGAACATAAATGCAAAGGATGCTGTGGCGGTAGGGAAAGAAACAATGAGCAGGGCAAGCAATACGCAGGATGAGCTTTCCTGTAACTCAAAAAGTTCAACAAGCAGTATGCTTGCAAGGCTGATATAGAGTAGGGATAATGCACCATTCACCCAGGGCATATCATATTTGGAAGAGATTTTACTGAAAAATTCAAGAAAACATCTTCCGGAAGAGTAAGTAGCACCGGTTCCGGCAAAGTTATACATAGAATCCCAGGATGGCAGAAAGTTGAAAAAACGATAGGCATGAGCCAGCATTCCACCAATCCATGTGGCGAGAAATGTAATTTTCCATTGCTTTTTTATATGGAGTGTTCGATTAAAAATTTTTAAAGTTGTTTCATTCATAAAAGGTATCCTTTTCTGTGTTTAAAAATAAGAGTCAACCATTGGTATGGTTGTGTATTGATAATTTTGCAAGGCATTAATCTGATCATCAATATTACCTGTATAGTTGTATAAGTGGTATACGTTTGATCCACCGGAAGAGATTCCATCGTAGCGTGGAACATCTGGATAAGAAGCGTCATAATCCCGGATATAAAGCAGACGTTCCCGTTGCTGATCGGGATAAAAATCATGTATACTATATCCGAATTCACTGTAATCTTTATCAAGCGATTGAACGATGGTTGGAACAAGTTCGTCTAAAGTAATAGGAGCATTGGTACCATTAAGTAATTCGTGGGATTCCTGTTTTTCCTTGATGAAAAAGATTATTTGTGGATATTCAACGTCACCATGATCAGAGGTGATAATAATAGTTGAATCATCATAAACGCCTAGTGTTTTTAATTCGTTCAAATAAGCTTCAAGCATAGTGAAAATTCCTTTAACGGTTGATTGGCAGGTTGCATTCTGAGCATCAAACTGGCAATTTTCATCGGTTGTGAATTCATGTGTCCCATTTAAATGCTGAATTATGAAATAATTACCAGATGAATCAGTCGTCAGACCATTTTCTATGAGATGATTATAAAAATCATAGTTCGCATGTAAAATAGTATTTTCAGGATAAGATACAATAGTGGTATATGTTTCATTTGATACGTCAAAAAAGGATTTGAAATATTCTGGCATAAAGCGATAGCAGGACATATAGAACATTGTCCTATACAGTTTATGGTAATCAATGCAAATAGAACTTTGTTTTGTAGTTATATTACTAATTTTTCCGTCAAGAAGCGACAGAGAATGATTACCTGTCAGAATAGATGTCGTTGGAGTATATAAATTTACTTTGTAATTGGCATGAGATAAAATAGAAAAATAATCGTTTGTAGTAGTATTTGTCCAACAATCTTCTAACCAGTCATCAACAGATAACGAAGGATCTAAATCGTTACCTGTTAGTAAATGCGGTAGTGATGGATAGGTTCCATGGTAATTGCAGTCGGCATTATTGTAATAAGTGAAATCATGCAGAAAATCTTTTAAATCCGGATATTTTTCAACGGCAGATGCAAGGTAAGTGCTGGAAAAATTATCCAGAATAAATAAGATAATGTTATCATTTGAGGATACGGTAAATTGCTTACTTCCATCCAGTATAAGTTCGTCCTTGTCACTGTAGTATGTAAAGGCGGATTTATCTGCGGAGAGGAAAAGTGAGATGTATCCAACACATTGCATCCCTAGAATAATGAGAGAGGATGTTAACATTACTTTTTTGAAGATATTCTGTTGAAATTTTGCAAACAGCAAAGCTCCCAAAATGATAGTTGTCCAAATAATCCAATTTACAATTATTTTTGAAGGTGATGCGGTGTATGCTTCTGCACGGACACCTATTTGTTCCAGATGACGGTTTAAAAACATTGTCTGGATATATCCGGCAATTCCGATTCCCCAGAAAACAGAAAGAATATATTTTCTGAGTTTGTCTGGAAAGAATGAAATAACAAGCGTAAAAATAAATGATATTAAGAATGCAAAAATCAAAAATTTCCATCCAAATTCCTGATAGACAAATCCAAATTCTTTATAATTGCCAAAAAATATTTCAGATGGCCCCATAACGAAGAGCGTGAAAAATAGAAGCAATACAACAATATAGTTTGAAAGAAAATGTAGGAAAACGTTTTTCTTTGCCATTAGAAAACTCCTTTCGTGCAGCATATCACTTTTAGTTTGTTTCAGAGAGCAGATTATGAGAAACAATATATTCTCCAAGATAGTCGGCAACTTTGGTTGCTCCGCTTATATTCAGGTGTTCGATATCCATAAAATCTGTATCACCGTTGAGCCCGACATCATCCATGTGTTCAAACAGGTTAAGGTAAGTGCAGTTGTTGGCAGCAGCATATTCGGCCATGGCATCTGAATAATTATATTCCCCCTCATAAGGAACAGTATAAAAGATAAGACGAATATTATTTTCATTGCAGATGTTTACAATTTTATCTAATAATCTGACAGAACTATCAGGCAGCTCTTTCTGCTCGAACGTTGCGGGATTGGAGATCACTGTTGGAACAATATGGTCGCTGCCTGAAAAACCATGCGCTGCCTGATACTCTTCGACGGAAGTTCCGGAATCAAAACTGTAATAATTAACGTTTGTCCAGTTTTCGTGAAAGGCAAGTAATGGGATATAGTAAGATAAGTAACGATCCTTATTCTTACCAAAGCATTGGGCTAAATATTCTCTTTTTCCTTTAAAATCGGAAATGCCTTTTGTGTAATAAATTTCACCATTGAGATCCGTGTCTTCATGAACTTTGTCTACGTTAAAGGTTTCAATTAATATCACTTTAGGAGATTGTGTTCTTAGGGCGTCCTCAAAGAACAAAGTGGTGGTATTAAGAAATTGCCAGTTACAGCCATAATTATAAGCACTGAATCCATATCTTTCTGTCATTTCATTTACATTTAATCCTTTATATACATGGCTGGAGCCACAGGCAATGACATCGAATGAATTTTCAGGCATGGAATGAAAAGATTCTATTGCATGGAAAGCATCCACTGTAAAATTAGGTTGTAAAAGGCGTCCGGCATAGAATACGGAGATACCAATGATGGCAGCACAACTGATGCAGCATACTATTTTTTTCATTATTTTTACCTCTAAAATTGAAAATAAATAAATTTGGATGCGTCATAGGAAGTCCCGTAGATTCCGAATACAAGAATAAAAACAACGGAAAATGCTATGATCAGAACCTGGCACCAGGCATCCTGTCTGGCGACAATTTCACGGATACATATTTTCTTCTGTTTTAAATAATCCGTTACAAAAAGTAACAAAATACATAAAAGCATAAAGCAGAAGTTTTTGGAATTTAGTCCGCAATTATAAAGCGATCCATCAAAGAGAATCCATGGATTATGTACATGGATAATCTGTGAGAGAATCGTGAGTGCTTCTGAAAAACTGTTGGCGCGGAAAAATATCCAGGTGAAATCAATCAGGACAAAAGTCACTATAATATGAACGGCTTTATGTCCGATGGAGTTGCGGTTTAAGCGAAAAAGTTTTACAAGTTTATCACGCAAAGGCTGCAGGATCTCTCCGATGATCTGGTAAAGACCGTTAAGTCCACCCCACACGACAAATGAGATTTTGGCACCATGCCAGAGACCACTTACGAGGAAAACAATCATTTTGTTCATATATTTGCGCCATTTACTGCATCTGCTTCCACCGAGCGGAATGTAGAGGTAGTCCCTGAACCAGGAAGTCAGGGAAATATGCCATCTTCTCCAGAAGTCAGCAACAGAAACTGCCAGATAAGGAGACTGGAAGTTTTCCATTAACCGGATACCGAGAATCTGGGCAGCCCCCATAGCGATAATAGAGTATCCGGCAAAATCACAGTAGATCTGAATGGCAAAAAGTGCAGTGGCTACGATCAGATACCATCCACCAAAGGTGTGATAATCACCGTAAACCCAGTCAACGAAGATTGCAATACGGTCAGCCAGTACAATTTTTAAGAAAAATCCCCAGAGCATCAGTAAAAGACCGCTTTTGGCTTCATCCGAATTAAACTTATGTGGTGTGGCAAGCTGTTGCAGCAGGTGGCTGGAACGTTCGATTGGACCGGCGACCAGCTGCGGAAAGAATGATACAAAAAGTGCATACTGAAAAAAATTCTTTTCAGCACAGGTATTTCCACGGTAAACATCAATCGTATATCCCAGTGCCTGAAAGGTATAGAAAGAGATGCCGACAGGAAGAAGAATATCGACAGATGGAAGATTGAGCTGTATATGGAAGACGGACAGTGCATTCCCTAAAATTCCGATTGCAAAATTAATATATTTAAAATAAAAAAGCAGGGACAGGTTTAATAAAACACTAATAGCTACAACTATTTTTTTCTTCCGCGTGATAAGCGGATCAGCAGATCTTTGCTGGAGCGTATCCAATGCAAGACCGCTAAGGTATGTCACAATGGTAGAAAAAAGAATGATCAGAGCATATTTGGCATTCCAGCACATATAGAAATAGTAGCTGGCAATCAGAAGCCAGTAGTTTTTCAGCTTTTGTGGAATCAGAAAGTATATCAATACCACAATCGGGAAAAAAATTAAAAAGTCAGATGAGTTAAATGACATAAAAATCTCCTTAAGTAATCATTAGAAATAGGAATCAATTACCTGTACAGGTGTATAATATCCATTGTCATAAAGAAAGACAAGGTCTTTCAGTGTGCCATAATAAGTATATACATGATAAGCATTCATGCCGCCTTCGGTCACGCCATCGAAGCGTTTGACGGCAGGATATGCATCGTCTCTTACGCGGATGTAAACGCTGCGTTCCCTGGACTCGTCAGCAGAAAAATCGTGGACACTCTGACCGTATGGAGCATAATCTTCACCTATAGCTTCCACAATGGTAGGAACAAGATCATTCAGGCTGATTGGAGCATTCGTTGTCTGCATAGAGTCGTGCGTTTCATTTTTTCCTTTCATAAAGAAAATCATCTGTGAACGTGCTTCGGAACCATGATCAGCGGTAATAATAATCGTTGAGTTATCATAAATACCAAGGTCTTTAAGCTGTTGTAAGTAGGCATCAAGCATTGTAAAAATACCTTTTACAGTTGTCGCACAAGTGGCATTATCGGGATCATAAGCGCAGTTTTCGTCGTTGACGAATTCATGGGTGCCGTTTAGATGCTGGATCGTAAAATAGTTGGATGCTGAATCAAGGCTTAATCCGGTATCTTGCAGTTTTTCATAAAAACTATAGTTGGAATACATCATTTCATTGTCTGGGTAAGATACAATGCTTGTATATTGAGAATTATTTACATCAAATTGAGGTTTGAAATATTCAGGTAAAAAACGATAGCAGGACATTTGCAGCATCGTTTTATTGAGTTTTTCATAGTCAATCTCTCTTGAAGAAGATTCAGTTCCTACATTATCTATTTTCCCCTGAAGTAATTCCAGAGTATCGGTCCCGGTAAGAAGACTGGTCACAGGTGTGTACAGATTTACTTTGTAATTGTGTTTTTCGAGAAGTTTATAGTATGTGTTTGTGGAATCGTTATTCCAGCATTGGTTTAACCAGTCGTTTACAGAAAGACCGGTATCCAGAGGATTACCGGTAAGCATATGTGCAAGTGATGGATAAGTTCCCCAGTAGGCACAGTCAGCATTATTATAGTATGTAAAATCAGAAAGAGAATCTGTCATATCCGGGTAGGAAGCGAGCGCTTCATCCCAGAAGGTGTTGGAAAAATTATCCAGAACAAACAGGATAATATTTTCATTAGAGGAGAGTGTATATTGTCCGGCACCGCTTAGGGAGAGTTCTCCATCGGTGTCATTGTAAGCCATTGCAGAAGCATCTGCTGTAAGAAATAAAGACACAAATCCTACAATCTGGATACCAAGGAGAATACTACTGGTTACGGTCAGCAGTCGGGTACAAAGGTCTTTTTTGAAAACACAGATAAGCACAGATGCAGCCAGGATAACAAGCCAGAATAAAGCATTCAGGATGACCCGTGTAGCATTGGCTGTATATCCTTCAGCAGATACCCCAATCTGGTCGAGATTTTTATTCAGAAACATGGTCTGAATATACCCGGCAATGGTAAAACCCCATAAAACGGAGAGAATCAGTGTTCGCGGAAATTTTGGAACAATCTGTAAGATTAGGGCGATAAAAAGCGCAAGGACTACAGAAATTCCCAGAAATTTCCATCCAAATTCCCTATAGATAAAACCAAATTCACTGTAGTTGCCGAAAAAAATCTCAGACGGTCCGAAAACGCCAAACATGAACAATGGCAGAAATACGATCAAAAGTGTAAATAAATAGTTTTTAAGAAAAGAACCAGGTGTAACAGCTTTTTTTAACATAAATTTCCTCTTTCTTATTAAATGTATTTCGATTGAAAAATTACGAATGCAATTATAGCATAGAACACAGGGAAGGGATAGTATTCAGTTGAAAATTCTTGAAATACACAGGGTTATCATGTAAAATGATATGAGTTATTAACTTTATATGAGGTGCAAAAATGAAAAAAAAAGAATATTTGAAAAAATTTTTTTTATGTTGGGAATCTGTCTTTCTATTTATCTTTATGATTGGAATTTTTGGTCCGTCCGAAGTCTTTTTTGGTAATTATACAGAGTTGGGAGTTGTATATGGGGAATTCGGTTGGTTATTTTTTGTGGTTGGATTTACCATTTCCATCATAATTGCATTCGTTTTGGTATTTTTCCCAGAAATAATTCGGAAGATTATATTAGCAGTTGTCTGGGGATTATCCATTGCCGGATATATTCAGGTTATGTTTTTAAATAAAGGGATTGACCAGATTGGTGTGACAGCAGAGGGGTATATTCCAGATGCCGACAGAGTAATAAAGAATGCTGTTTTTTGGGGAGCTGCAATTGCAATTACATTTGTCATCACATTTGTTTGCAAAAAGAAATGGAGTAAGGTAATACAGCTTACAACAACAGTGCTTTTATTAGTCCAGCTGGTTGCATACGGCTCCTTATTTCTGACAACAGATGATGGAGCTTTTCATTATGCTGAAAATGAACTTTGTTTAAACATGGAGCAGCAGTTTACAATCTCTTCCAATGAGAATATTATTGTACTTCTTTTTGATAATTTGCCAAATGAATGGTTTGAGGAAGCAAGAGCAACTTATCCGGATATTACAAAAGGGTTAGAAGATTTCACATACTATAACAATGCAGATTGTAATTATTATGGAACATATCCATCCTTTATTCATATCTTGACAGGAAATCCATTGGATCTAAGTTTATCTGTAAATGATTATTTTAAACAAAGTTGGGACAATGAGAAAACGAATGCATATTTTAATATTTTACATAGTCATAATTATAAGATGAATGTGTTTTCGTATTTGTCAGAAGTTATGACGGGAGGTAATAGTCTTGAAATTGCGGAAGGAAAAGTAGACAATATTATAGAAAAAGATGATGCAAGAGAAATTGATAAGCCACTTTTGTATAAAACTATGCTGAAAATGTCATTATACCGATATATGCCAGAATATTTTAAACCAAAATTTGATGTACAGAATGAACAATATGCAAGTATTGTATCGTATCCGAATAATACGATGCAGTATTCAAATCCGAATTTTTACAATACAATGATGGAAAAAGGTCTGACGATTGATGATTCCAGCAATTATTTTGTTGTGAATCACTTAAATGGTGGACATGAATTTATTAATGATGCAAATTGTCAATATGCACAGGATCCAGATAGAGATGATACTATAAAAGGTATTTTTTTGTTAGCGGCAGAGTATATTAACCAGATTAAGGAATCAGGCTCCTATGATGATTCTACAATTATTATTATGACGGATCATGGAACAGGTAGAAATGCCCAACCTATTTTCTTTATGAAAGAGCCTCATGAGACGCATGATGTAATGCAGGAAAATAATGCGCCTATTACCTATGAGGAACTTATGCCAACGATTGTAGAGTTATTAGGAGAAGATTATTCTGTTTTTGGACAGAGTTTTCATGAGTTTAAGCAGGATGAGGTGCGACATCGTGTTTTCTATGATAGAACATATGATACGGAATATCCGGATGTGAAAAGATACGATGGAATGCAGGGAGGAGCAAATATTTATTATAAATATGAATATGATGGAAATCTTGGTGCAATCCAGTATCAATATGATAATGAATTACATGAAATTTTCCCAATGGTAGATTCTTATTATTAGGATGGCAAACTTTTGATAAAACAGAGGATAAAGAGATGAAAATTAAAAACAATGTCAAATGCTTTATTTCGATGATCGCAATTATTTTATATCCGAGCATGTTTATGTATTTTCAGAACATGTCGGAGGGACATTTTATAGAAATTTTACCATCGATCGGGAAAAATTTGATTTTAGCAGTAGTTTTATTAGTTGCATTTAGTGTACTATTTAGAAACATAAGAAAGGCTTTTTTAACAAGTGAGATAGCATTACTTCTTTTTATGAATTTTAATACGATTCTTGGAGCAATCAAAAAAATAATCCCGGGTATGAGAAAAGCATATTTTTTTGTGATTGTTGCAGTTATATTAACGATAGTATTCTCTGTTATAAAAAGAAAAATAAATGAGCCGGAAAATATTTGTACAATTCTCGGAATTGTGTTTTTCGTTCTCATAGTTTTCAACCTGATAAGTTCAATTCCACAGATATTAACCAATAATAATAAGACAGCTGTCTCACAGGAAGAAAATGATATTGCCGAAAAAAGATTTACCGGAGACAAGCCGAATGTATATTTCTTTTTATTTGATGAATATGCGGGTTTTGAGAATATTGAACACTATTATGATTACGATAATCAGGAATTTTCAGATTTTCTTACACAGAGGGGATTTAATATTTCATATGGAAGTCATAACACAGAGTCTATTTGGACATCTACAATTGTACCCAATATTCTGAATCTCTCATATGTAGCAAGTGATGATATTTACTCTATTGATAATATGGCGCGATCGGAGAATGCGTATCTATATCAGCTCTTTGCCAATAATGGATATCAGATTAATATGGTCAATCATTTGAATACATTTTCAGATACCAATTGTAATGTTTTAAATTATAAACAGAAGAAAGAAAATTTATCTACTTATGTTCTTGACAATGGTATCTGGAGTGAAGTTGATTCTTTTGTGAGTTGGGGAAAACAAAAATTAAGCGGAAACTCCAATGATTATTATACGAATCTGAGTGATGTGTTGACTATTATGGAAAATATTACAGATTATACGAGTGATAGTAAACCAACATTTACTTTTGCTTATGCAGAATGTCCACATGAATATTTTACATTTGACGCAGATGGTAATCGGATAGCGAAAGAGGATGAAACAAATTGGAAAGATAAAAGCATATATCTTAACCAATACAAATATATTACAAAATGTATGGAAAGAATTGTAGAGGATATTCAGAAAAACGATCCGGATTCATTCATTATACTAATGTCTGACCATGGAGCAAGATATCCGCACTGGCAGGTTGATCATTATGGTGCCAAAGCCTATGATGCGTCAGTAGAGACTTTATATATGCAGAATATTTTAAACTGTGTCTATTATAAGGGTGAAAAGCTCGATATAGAAGGTATGACAAGTATTAATACATGGAGAACGGTACTGAATACTTACTTTGGAACGGATTATGAGATGCTGCCGGCACCGGAAGGTTTTAAGGCAAGTACAGGATTTTAGTGATATATGCAACAAAACAGGTAAAAGTAAATGAGAAGAAGTATAAAAAAATTTTTTACAATAAGTACAATAGCGTTTGTTATTTTGTATCCATGTTTATTTATGTATTTCCAGAATGCCGATGAGGCAAAACTTATTGATGCATTACCTGCATTCGAAAAATTTTTGGCATTAGCGATAGTAGTGTTTGTAATTTGTATTATTTTCATGAAGAATACTGGTAAGGCAGTGTTAGCCAGTGATGTAATACTTTTTATCTTAACTAATTTTAATGTATTTTTAAGCAAAGTAGATCATGTGATTGGAAGAAAAAAGATAATTGTAATTTTATTTTTTATAATATTTATGTTTATGATTCTGGTTAAGAAAAAAATCAGATCTGAACAAAATATTTGTATGTTGATTGGAATATATTTTCTGGTACTAATTGCAATGAATTTTTTTGTGGCGCTTCCAACAATATGCTCAAAACTAAATTATCAAAAAGTGGAAAATTCAGAGAATATAGAATATGTGTCTGAAGAAAAGCCAAATGTATATTTTTTTATATGTGATGAATATGCTGGGGTAGAGGGGCTGGAACGGTATTATAATTATGATAATAGAGTCTTTTTAAAACATATTGAGGAAAATGGGTTTAATATTTCAACAACAAGTCATAATTATGAGTCATGTTCTACGACAGTAAATATACCTAATTTATTAAATTTGGAGTATGTTGCTTCTCCAGACGAACTGGAAGCAAATAATTTAAAATATATGAAAAATCCTAAGTTATATCAAATTTTTAAAACGAATGGATATACGATTAATTTGATAAATCATACCCAGTTTTTGGATGAAGATGGGTGCAATGTTATTGCAACATCAGATGTAGTGGATACAATTTCAACCTATATTTTGCAAAAAAGTATTTTTCAATTAATAAAAGATTATAAAGCAGAACAAATTGAAACCAGTACAGATACACAATATTATGTATCAGATTTAAAAAATATATTAAATACGATGCAGACATGCTATAAAATGGTTGATAAGGAGAACCCCACCTTAACAATAGGGTATGTGTCATGTCCTCATCCTCCATTTGTAATCGATGAGGAAGGGGGAGCAGTTGATTATAGAAATACATCCAATTGGGCAGACAAGAGTCTTTATTTAAATCAATTAAAGTATGTAAATGCCTGTATGGAGAATGCAGTGGATGGCATTTTACAAAATGATAGAAATGCTATTATTATTATACAATCTGATCATGGAGTTCGTTATCCTTATCATATGATGGAGTGCTACGGAACGCCTGAGTATGACGCAACTATAGAAACGCCTTATATGCAGAATATATTAAACTGTGTTTATTATCAGGGAAAAGAGATGGATATTGAAGGTGAAAGTGGGATTAATACACTTAGAATAGTTTTAAATGAGATTTTTATGACAAATTATGAGATGTTAGATAATCCAGAAAAGTATTTGTATCAATATAAATAAAAGATATATAACGTAGGAGAAGGTATGCTTTTTAATTCATATAGTTTTTTTGTATTTTTCCCAATAGTTGTCGTAGTTTATTTCCTATTACCCAAAAGAGTAAGTTATCTGTGGCTTTTGACTGCAAGTTATTATTTTTACATGGGGTGGAATGCAAAGTATGCATTATTGTTGTTATTGTCTACAGCAATTACTTACATAAGTGGTATAGTGATTCAGTGGTTGAATGATAATCGCCCTGAAAAAATAGAGGCAAAAAAATGGGTAGTTGTAGGATGTATTGTAGCTAATCTTGCAATTTTATTTTTCTTTAAATATTTTAATTTCACAATCGAAAGTATAAATGCAGTATTGGATCACACGAGTTTGCCGACAGTAAATACATCGTTAGATGTATTACTTCCAGTAGGGATTTCTTTTTATACATTTCAGGCTTTAGGATACACTGTGGACGTGTATCGTAGAGAGATTGAGGCGGAAAAGAATTTCTTTCGATACGCGTTATTTGTATCTTTTTTTCCACAACTTGTAGCAGGACCAATTGAACGCTCAAAGAATTTATTGAATCAGCTGCGAAATCCGAAATCATATCATTATGGGAGAATGTGTGATGGACTGTTACTAATGATTTGGGGATATTTTTTGAAATTGGTGATTGCAGACCGAATTGCAATCTTTGTAGATAATGTATATGCGAATGTTGACATTTATGATGGCAGGTATTTACTTTTAGCCAGTGTATTGTTTGCATTTCAGATATACTGTGATTTCGCGGGATATTCCACAATCGCAATTGGAGCTGCAGAGGTTATGGGATTTGAATTGATGGAGAACTTTAATAGTCCATATCTGTCTCAGTCTGTTGCAGAATTTTGGAGAAGATGGCATATTTCACTCTCTTCCTGGTTTAAAGATTATCTTTATATTCCATTAGGAGGAAACAGAAAAGGAAAAATCAGAAAATATATAAATATTATGATCGTGTTTCTGGTAAGCGGTCTTTGGCATGGAGCAAATTGGTCATATGTTGTATGGGGAGGTCTGAATGGTGTTTATCAGGTAATAGGAGCAATTTTTACACCTCTTAGAAATAAAATCAAAGAAAATTTACACCTGAAGAAAAATTGCTTGCCATTAATGATAGTTTATATGTTTGTGACCTTTATATTAGTGGATCTTACTTGGATTTTTTTTCGTGCAGATACAATACAGCATGCGTTTGATATTATAGAGAGCATTTTCCATATGAATGATCCGGTACTTCTGGCTAATGGTGCACTTTATGATCTTGGACTTAGTAAGCCGAATTTTATAGTTCTTGGTGTTTCACTATTGATATTATTAACAGCAGATATATGTAAATATCGTGGGATTAAGATTCGGAGCATGATTTTAAATTCTAATATCGTTGTAAGATGGATCGTTGTTATTACTGGAATTCTTGGCATTTTAGTGTTTGGAATCTGGGGAAGTGGATATTCTGCGACTAATTTTATTTATTTTCAGTTTTAAAGCTGTAGTAGTATTAGAAGGAACAAAGTGTCTGGAAGAGGAAAAATGAAAACTATTAATAATTTTATTAAAATCATTATTTTTCTGGTGGTTTTGAATGGTGGAATACTTTTGATAACATATGTACTTACACCTAAAATACCATCATTTTACTGGGAAAAGCATTATGATGCTGTTTTTTTTGGAACAAGCCAGTCATATTGTTCTTTTGATCCTTTGATTTTTGATGAATATGATTTGAAAACATATAATCGTGGCAGACAGCAGCAGACGATGAATTATACTTATTATTATATCAAAGATGCATTGGATGTATGCGATATTGATGTTGTAGTTCTAGAGGTTTTTGGGATGTTTTATGAGGAAGATGATACGGGGGTTATAAGTGAAGGAGTAAGAGATTCGTCACTGAATGATATGAGAATGTCGGAAACTAAGATAGAGGCAATCAGAGAGTGTGTTCCAGAAGAAATGCAAATAAGTTATTTTTTTCCATTGGATAAATATCACTTCAGATGGGAGGAATTAGATTATGCTTCCTGGAATGGATTTTATAACAGTGCATTAAAGCCATATTATGAGGAAGCAGATCGGGGATATAAGCGTTGGACAGAATCGGAAGTATGTGTGGATGATTATTGGAGTATTGCTTTTTCAGAAATTCGAAGAGATGTGTATGCAGGGAATATCAAGTATTTAGATAAAATCTATGAACTGTGTCAGAAAAAAGGAGCAAAATTGATATTAGTTAAAGCACCATTGCCATGTTATGACAGAGTGATTGAAGAAACGAATACTGTTTCAGACTGGGCGGAAGAACATGATATAGAATTAATCAATTATATGAGATTACAGGATGTACTCGAACTCAATTTTTATACGGACAGTCTGGATGGTGGAACACATTTGAATGAAAATGGAGCCGGAAAGGTATCAAAGCATCTTGCAGCATATTTAAAAGAAAATTATTTTGAATGATAGTTTGATTTAGGACTAAAGTGAAAGAATAGTTTGTGGGGATACAAATGAAAAAATTAATTAGTTTGATGAAAGTACTTATTTTTTGTGGAATTTTGGCTGGAAGTATTTGTGGAATTACGATAGCATTGCTTCCAAGAATACCGGACTTTTACAAGGAAGAACATTGGGATGCAGTGTTTTTTGGAACGAGTCAAAGTTATTGCACGTTTGATCCGGAAATATTTGATGAATATCATTTGAAGACCTATAATCGTGGCAGACAGCAGCAGACAATGAATTATACATATTATTATGTCAAGGATGCGTTGGATAACAGTGACATTGATGTTGTTGTATTAGAAATTTTTGGGATGTTTTATGATGAAGATGACACTGGGTTTACGAGCGAGGGAGTGAGAGATTCCTCATTAAATGACCTACGATATTCAGATATAAAAGTGGAAGCAATAAGAGATTGTGTGCCGGAAGATTTACAATTGTCTTATCTTTTCCCTCTTGACAAGTATCATTCCAGATGGGAAGAATTGGATTATTCGTCTTTTGAAGGGTGGAAAGAGAGCTTTATGAATTCATATTTTACAGAAGAGGGACGAGGATTCAAACATTGGGCAGGAGCGCAGCCGTGTGGGTACGCATCCTGGGATGAGATATTTTCAGAAGAAAGACGACCTGTTTATGAAGAAAATTTCAGATATCTGGATATGATGAATGAACTGTGTAAGGAGCATGGTACAGAATTGGTATTGGTGCGTGCGCCGTTCCCATGCAATGAAAAAACAGTAGAGATGACAAATACAGTTATGGATTGGGCAGATACACATGAGGTTGAATTGATTAATTGTATGAAGGTGACAGATGTTATTGGTTTGAATTTTGAGGAAGATAGTCTGGATGCAGGAACACATTTGAATGAGAGTGGAGGAAAGAAAGTATCCAGATATATTGCGGAGTATTTAAAGGAAAATGTATTGAAATAAAATTCAATTATAGAAAAATGATACACTAGATGGATATTTATGCAAGCTGGAGAATTAGATAAATTACTGAAAAGTGTTCTGATTTATATATGTAACATTGACAACAATGAATGCTAGTACTATACTTCAACAAGATTTATGTATTTAGGAGAAAAAGTATGATCACAAAAAGAGAATTTGATACGTTGGTACTTCTGACAGAGACAAAAGAGGTTGTATCTCAGAAAGATATGGCAGAGCGGTTAAAAATTTCAGCTGAAGCCGTGAATAAGACAGTCAAAGAATTGACAGAAAAAAACTATTGCAAAAATGGACAGATTACACAGGCCGGTCTGGATGCATTGGAACCTTATCGTGTGAAGAGAGCAGTATTTGTAGCAGCAGGCTTTGGAAGCCGGATGGTGCCGGTCACTTTGAATACCCCTAAGCCACTTGTCAGAGTCAATGGAACGCGTATTATTGATACACTTCTTGATGCAGTGGTAGAAGCTGGAATTCCTGAGATTGTTATTGTGCGTGGATATCTGGGAGAACAGTTTGATCAGCTTCTTTATAAATATCCGAACATCAGATTTGTTGAGAATCCGATTTATAATGAAGCAAATAATATTTCCTCCGCTGTATGTGTCAGATATCTTCTGCAGAATGCGTATGTTTTGGAAGCAGATTTACTGCTCCGTAATAAAAAACTGATTCGTAAGTATGAATATGAAACAAATTTCTTGAGTATTCCGGTGGAGTCCACGGATGACTGGTGTTTTGCAACCGATCATAATGGTGTGATCACAGAAGAAAAAGTAGGTGGTACCGACTGTCATCAGATGGTTGGAATTTCCTACTGGAGTGAAGCAGATGGAATCAAGCTTGCCAATGACTTAAATGAGGTTTATTTATCGCAGGGTGGAAAAGAGCGCTATTGGGAGCAGGTGCCGCTTGTTTATAAAAAGGAAAATTACCAAGTGCATGTTCGTGAATGTATTGCAGAGGATATTACAGAGATTGATACATTTAACGAATTAAAGGCAATTGATAATCGTTATGTCACAGGTTGATAAAAAAGAGAGAAATATGAGTAATTATAAAAAAATGATAATCAGGGACAACTTCAGAGACAGTTAAGTCCTACACATGTATGGGCAATGGCACTTGGTGCATTGGTAATGATCATTATTGCGTTTAGTTATGCGTATATGGTGCCAAAGTATCCAAAGACCGGCGGCGAATTTACTTTTATCAAGATGTGCTTTGGCAGAAATACAGCATATGTTCGTGGATGGTTTCTGGTAGTGGCTTATTTGACAAATGTTCCAATGAATTCGACTGCAATTGGTCTAATTGTCGATGGCTTAGATGGATCAGCAGATATTTTAAAATGGGGGTTGCATTATCAGGTGGCCGGTAAGATGTCTGGCTTGGAGAAATGTTGCTTGCTATGGGAATATTGATTTTATTTGGAATATTGAATATTCTTGGCGTGAAGAAGGCGGGGATTGTACAGACGATTCTCGTAGCATTGCTAGGCATTTCTGTTGTGACATTGACGATAGCAGCCTTAGTGAGCAGTAAGACATCTTTGGCAAATATGGCTCCATGGTGGGGTTTTCATAAGTCTGATGCCATTGCACCTTGGGCATATGTAGGATTTGATACCATACCGCAGGCGGCAGAAGAGTTTAAATTCTCTTACAAAAAAGTGAGTGGCATTATGATCGTTGCGATTATATTTGGCTGCTTTGTCTATACAGCAAATAATACGATTACTGCAGCAACATTAGAAAATTGGCCGGATCTGATTGTTGAGTCTGCATCAACACCATGGTTATTACTGACAGCTGCAGAATGTCTGCTTGGTGCACCGGGAAAAATTTTGGTTGGAGTAGCGGTGTCAAGTGCTGCATTATCATATCCTTGTCCGGACCAATTTTAGGAAGAGAAGCATTGGGATGGTTTTCTTAAAAACAATGGCACCCATAGGTGTTGTATTTTATGTAAAGCAGATGAAAAAGTGAGTTAACAACTATTATGTATCATTAAGATAAAAAGTTTAAAGAAAATGTTTGCTCCTGCATAGCATTGTTGAAAGTGGTCGTATAATAATTATTATACGACCACTTTTACATTTACAGTTAGCAAAATTACTGTTATTCTTTATTTAGAAGAAACAGCCTGCAAATAAAAAGTCAAGGCTAAAATGAAAGAACTTTGAAAATTTTATA